>JACKQG010000186.1_pt1 | contig 90655 bp, 74 predicted proteins | sample 8237621 | NCBI WGS metagenome assembly JACKQG01 (sample SAMN15677084, study PRJNA649215) | marine metagenome | biome: marine; feature: Black Sea; material: saline water; isolation source: suspended particulate matter (SPM) from the Black Sea western gyre | collected 2013-06-09/2013-06-10 | depth...
GAATGTGCTGTTCATTGCCATCGACGATTTGCGGCCGGAGCTGGGGTGTTATGGCGCGCAACACATCGTTAGCCCGAACATCGATCGCTTGGCCAAGCGTGGCGTTTTGTTCGAGCGCGCTTATTGTCAGCAACCGCTGTGCAATCCATCGCGCACGAGCTTGATGACGGGGCTCCGGCCGGAGACCACGGGCGTGACGCATAATCACGCGCACTTTCGCACGCGCAATCCGGAGCTTGTCACGTTGCCGCAGCATTTCAAAATTCACGGTTACGAATCGCGCGCCATTGGCAAAATGTATCACGGTGTTTTTCCGGTTGGCGCCAGTAAAACCCCTTGGGACACGATGGGCGATGCGCCGTCGTGGTCCGCGCCGGTTATTCGATTTGGGCCGCGCTATTATTTTACCGAGAGCGGTATTGCGCAGGCGAAGGCTTCGTTTGCGCAAAGCTACGGTGCGAAAAATTCCGCACCGGATGCTTGGACAAAAAAACTCGTGTTCGGCCCGATGACCGAAGCGCCCGCCGTGCCGGACAATACCCTCTACGATGGCCAAGCGGCCGATGCGGCCATTGCTGCGTTGCGTGAACTCAAGGGCAAACCGTTCTTCCTCGGCGTGGGTTTCATCAAACCGCACACGCCATTTGTCGCGCCGAAAAAATATTGGGATTTGTACGACCCGAAGAAAATCCAACTTGCCGCGCGTGGTGAGTTGCCCAAGGGCGCGCCCGGGTTGACCGGGCACAACTCCGGCGAAGTGCGCCGCTACACCGATCAACCCAAGCGCGATCCGTTCACCGAGGCCAACGCGCGCAATCTCCGCCACGGTTATTTCGCGTGCATCAGTTACGTCGATGCCCAAGTCGGCCGCGTGCTTTCCGAGCTTGATCGGCTTGGCTTGCGCGAGAATACCATCGTGCTGCTCTACGGTGATCACGGTTGGCACTTGGGCGATCACGGGTTGTGGGGCAAGGCCACCAACTTTGAAATCGCCGCCCGCGCGCCGCTTATTATTTCCGCCCCCGGAATGGCCGCGGGCCGCAAGACGATGGCGCTCACTGAGTTGCTCGATATTTACCCCACGCTCGCTGACTTGGCCGGCTTGCCCGTGGGCAAAAATCTTGAAGGCCGCAGCCTTGCGCCCGTGCTGCGCGATCCCGCGCGGGGTCACAAGCCCGCCGCCTTTACGCAGCAATATCGCGGCAAGGCCACCGGCTATTCCATCCGCGGCGAGCGCCGTCGCTACACCGAGTGGATTGAAAACGGCCGAATCATTGCACGCGAGCTTTACGACTACGCCATTGACTCCGGCGAAACAATCAACCTCGCCGCACAGCCGAAGCATGCGGAATTCGTCCAACGCCTTTCGCGCCAACTTCGTAGAGAGCTGAACTTGCCGCCGCGTTTCGCGCGCGCCTTTGGCAGTCATATGGTTTTGCAACAGGGGCAGTCGCTCCCCGTTTGGGGCACGGCCAAACCGGAAGCGAAAGTGACTGTTACTTTGGGAAATCAAAAAAAAACCGCCATCGCCGATGCAGATGGAAATTGGAACGTCCATTTTCCTGCGCTTAAAGCGAAAGGGCAAACGCTTCAGCTTTCAGCGGGAAGCACGGTTGGGATAACTACCCTCACCGATATTCTTGTGGGCGAGGTGTGGCTGTGCGCGGGCCAGTCGAATATGGAATGGCCGCTCTCCCAAACCGCCACGGCGAAGACAGTCGTTCCCGCTGCTAAACATTCGCGGTTGCGGTTGCTGAATTTTGTGGGCGCCGCGCGGGGGGGTAGTGGCGATTACCCGCCGGAACTCGTTGCGCGATTGGCGCCGGAACGATTTTGCGAAGGTCAATGGCGCGTTTGCTCGCCGAAAAACGCTGCGCCGTTTTCCGCTGTTGGATTTTTCTTTGGCCAAAAATTGCTCGCTGATTTGGATGTGCCGGTGGGACTCATCAACGTCTCAAGTGGAGGCACGCCCGCCGAGGCTTGGGTGCGCCGTGAGGCCTTGGCCGCCCATCCGCAATTGGCGGCGATGGTGCGTGGCGATTGGCTCACCAATAAAAATCTTGGGCCGTGGTGTCGCGAGCGAGGCGAATCGAATTTAAAACGCGCGTTGGCGGCGAATGAATTTATCCCCGGCGATGACCTTGGCCCAAACCATTCTTTCAAGCCCGTCTTTATGTGGGACGCTGCCGTGGCTCCGTTTCGCTCGCTGCCCATCGCGGGTGTGCTGTGGTATCAGGGTGAATCCAACGCTCAAATCGATTGGCGCGTGGCGCAGCACGACGCTGTTTTTAAAACATTGGTTACCGATTGGCGTGCGCAAATGAAGCGTTCCAATTTGCCGTTCCTTTTTGTGCAACTGCCCGCGATGAAGCGCCCGCACTGGCCCGCCTTCCGTGCCAGCCAACAGCGCGTTCACAATGCACTGCCGCACACTGGAATGGCGGTGACGATTGATCTTGGCCATCCAACCAATGTCCATCCACGCGACAAAAAACCCGTGGGGGAACGGTTGGCGTTGATCGCAGCGAAACAGGTTTATGGTAAATCCGTGATTGCCTCGGGGCCAGCGGTGGCGTTTGTGCGAAGCGATCGGGAGCGGGTGACTGTGGAATTTGAATTTGCCGATGGATTAAAAACTCGCGATGGGAAACCGCCAATGGGTTTTGAAATGCGCGAAGGTGAAGGTAAGGGCAAATGGGTTTCTGCCAAGGTGCGGATCGTGGATGGCACGGTTGAATTGGTTGCCGATGGATTGGTGAATCCAACGGAGGTCCGTTACGGTTGGATTCCCTTTCCGGAGCCGCAGTTGAATTTGATAAATGGAGCGGGTCTTCCTGCTGCGCCATTTGTTCGTGATGTGGTGCCGACCCCTTGCCGGCAGGATACCGGCAGCACGTGTTCACCAAACGCCTTGGGCGGTCATTTGGGTGGTGGCTTGTTCGGCCCAGCCTCGGTTGGCGGCGGGACTGGCGGGACTGGGGTGGAGGATTTTTCCGATGCGGACGTTAATGCCATCGAGGGCTTCGGTGGCGCGTTTTTCGGCGAAGCCGCCCACGGCAATGAGCCATTCGGGTTCGAGGATTTCTACGACGCGCCGGAGGTGATTATCGCACGCGGCCATCAATGGGGCGGATTCGGCGGCGGGGAGTTTGTCGGGGGTACGATTGCGGCCGGTGTCTTCCATAAAGGCGAGCGGGCAATGGTTGATGATGAAGTGTTCGGTAAAAAACTTTTTCGGCGTATCAAAGCGTTCGCTGAAGAGTCCCCACAGGCGGCGTCCGCTGACTTCGCTGCGGGTGCAGGCGAGTCCGTCGATGGGGCGTTTGGGGTGTTCGCGGGCGGGCTTGGCGATGGGGGCATTGATGCCGAGCCAATCGCGCGCGGCGGCGACTTCGCCGAAGGGGACGCCGGTTTGGGCCATGCCGAAGGGGCCGGGATTCATGCCGAGGAAGACGACACGTTTTTTTGCGGCGGCGGCAAGGCAAAGGTATTGCTCGTGCGCGAGCCAGGCGTAGTCGAGCGGGTTATACACGTACGCCACGGGATCGGTGAAGGTGAGGGCATTGCACGCGGCGGACAAGTCGCGCGCGGCGGTGATTATTTTTTGGCTGGTCATCTGTGTGGGGTAGGGAGGGATTCAATCGACTTTTATCACAAACGTAAACTCTATGAAATTAACAGGACTTATCGCGGCGCCTCACACGCCGTTTCACGGTGACTTTTCGCTGAACCTCGATTGTGTGCCGGAACAGGCGGCGCATTTGGCGGCGAATGGCGTGTCGGGCGCGTTTGTGGCGGGGACGACGGGCGAGTGCCATTCGCTCAGCACTCCCGAACGCGCGGAATTGTTTGCGGCGTGGGGCAAGGCGGCGCGGGCGCGCGGCGTGAAATTCATCGCGCACATTGGGCACAATAATTTGCCGGACGCCCGGGCTTTGGCGGTGGCGGCGCGGGAAGCGGGGGCGGATGCGATGAGCGCGATGGCACCGAATTTTTTCAAGCCGGCTGATGCGGCGGCGTTGCTGGATTGGTTCGGGCGCATCACGGAACCCGCGGGTGGGATGCCGTTTTATTTTTACGACATCCCGGTGATGACGGGGGTGACGATTGATACGGCGGAGTTCGTGAGGCGCGCGTCGGATGCGTTGCCGGGGTTTGCGGGAGTGAAATATACGAATCCCGATCGCGCGCAATTGCGGCGAATTTTGGAAATGGATGGCGCGCCGGATATGCTTTTTGGGTGCGACGAGGAATTGCTTGAGGGCTGGGAACTGGGCTGTCGCGGGGCGGTGGGGAGTACGTATAATTTTGCCGCGCCGATTTATCATCGAGTGATGGCGGCGCACGCGGCGGGTGATTTGGAGGAGGCGCGACGTTGGCAGGCGCGGTCGTTGAAGATGGTTGAAACGATTGCGGCCCACGGTTTCATGCAGTCGGCCAAAGCGGTGATGCATTGGGTGGGAGTAAACTGCGGGCCGGCGCGGCCGCCTTTGCCGCAGTGTTCGGTCTCGGATTTGGAGGTGCTGCGCGGCGAGCTGGAGGCGATTGGGTTTTTTGAATGGATTGATCAACACGCGACGGTGAATTAAATGAAAGATCAAAGACGCGATGAATTGATTGCGGTTTACCGTGACGGATTGCTGGAGGACACGTTGCCTTTCTGGCTGCCGCGTTGTGTGGATGAGGCGCACGGCGGGTTTATGATTGCCCGCGATCGCGATGGCAGTTTGCTGGATTCGGACAAGGGGATGTGGCAGCAGTGCCGGTTCACGTGGTTGCTCGCCACACTCTATCATACCGTGGAGCCTCGCGTAGAATGGCTGGCGGCGGCGCGGCACGGGATTGAGTTTATCGAGAAGCACGGCTTTGATGAGGATGGGCGGATGTGGTTTCACGTGACGCGTGAGGGCGAGCCGGTTCGCAAGCGGCGGTATTTTTTTACGGAAACGTTTGGTGCAATTGCGTTTGCCGCGTACGCGAAAGCCACGGGTGATAGGGCAATGGCGGACAAGGCGCGGGAGCTTTACGCGTTGGCGCGCGCGGGGTTTGCGGGTTCGGCGGATGCGAAATTCACGGACACGCGGCCAAGCAAAGAAATGGGTGCGCCGATGATTTCGCTGGTGACGGCGCAGGAAATGCGAGCGTGTTTGGGTGACGATTTATTTAACGCGGACATCGACGCGTGCATTGCGGAAATCGAACGCGATTTTGTGAAGCCGGAGATCGAGTGCGTGATGGAAACGGTGGGGCTGAAGGGAGAGCTGCTCGACCACTTTGACGGGCGCTTGCTCAATCCCGGGCACGCGATTGAGGGGGCGTGGTTTATTTTGAATGAGGCGCGATTGCGCGGCAACGATCCGGCGCTCATCGAGTTGGGCTGCCAGATGCTCGACTGGATGTGGGCGCGGGGTTGGGATGAGGAACACGGCGGCATTTTTTATTTCCGCGATGTGGATGGCAAGCCGGTGCAGGAGTATTGGCACGACATGAAATTTTGGTGGCCGCACAACGAAGCCATTTTGGCGACGTTGCTGGCGCACTTGCTCACGGGCGATTCGCGTTACGAAGCGATGCACCGCCAAGTGCACGATTGGGCGTACGGGCATTTCCCCGATGCGGAGCACGGTGAATGGTACGGGTATCTTCACCGCGACGGTCGAGTGTCCGTACCCTTAAAGGGCAATCTTTGGAAGGGTCCGTTCCATTTGCCTCGGATGCAGTTGCTGGCGTGGCAGTGGTTGGACCGGTAAAGTTACTTTTTCTTTGAGGGCAACTCAGCGGTGTTTTGCTCGATGGTGAGGTCGAGTTTTCCGGGGAGTTCCTGTCCGTTGGCTTTGAAGGTCATTTCACCGGTGACTTGAATGAGGCTTTTGGTTTCTACGAAGCGACCGAGCTTGCGATCGAAGAGCAACTCAATTTTTGATTTGGCGGCTTTGAGGTCGCTGTCTTTAACCGTGAGCGGGCCGGCGTTGGGGCCGTTCATGTCGTAGGCGGCGTCGGTGACTTTTTCGGTGATGCGATCGAGGTTGTGGTTGTTTTTTTCGATGATGCCTTCGTAGGTGTAATCCACGCGAAAGTTAAGCGTTTGGCCGGCGCCTAGGGGCATTGTTTCCTTTCGCACCCAGGTGTCCCCCTTGGACACAGCTTTATTGGGGAGACGAGCGTGTTCCTGCTTGATGCCTTCGGAAATTTGTTTGGCATTGAATTCATTTTTGAGCGGGCCTTCCAAACCATCAAGCGCGGCTTTGGGGATGGTGACTTTATTGAGTGATCCGTCTTTATTGTAGATCTGCGTGGTGGGGTGTTTGACCATGGTGCGCACGATATCGAGAATGGGCTCGAGTTGGGCGAGGGGTGCTTTGGCATCGGGCGTGGCGGTGCTGAATTCCATTTTGATACCGCCGGGGAAATTCCACTGGCCTTCCCATTGGGTAAACGTCGCGAGGGTGTTGAGGGTGCCGTTGGCGGCGCGTTTGTTTGTGGTTGATTTGACGGTGAATTTTTGGAGGCTTTTGGTTGGGATTTCCTGCCCGGCGATTTTGAGAATTTGGATGAGCTTGACGTTATGTTGAGAGGTGAACGTACTGTTTTCGGTGTGTTTAATTTCAAGGGTTATCTGGGCCGAAGCAGTTATGGCGCAGGCAGCAAGTGCGGTAATGAGGTGTTTCATTGAGGTAAGACTAACAAAATGCAGGCTGAGAGCAAGCGGATAAATCATTAAATGATGTGGTTTGACTGAATACACAGACGCAAATGGTATTCCAATCGCGCGTTTGGGGATGGTTTTGATTGGCATTGCAGAGCTGACTTCGTACTGTCCCGCCAGCAAAACGACACGGGGTGGCTAACGCATTAAACCTATCCCGCTCATCACAGCAGAAAATTTATGACGACCACAATCGATTCAGAACAACAAACGCAACTTGAGGGGGAAGATCTTCAGGCTGTGGAACAACTCACCGAAGCGCGGGCCAAGATTCGCGCGGAACTTTCGAAAGTCATCATTGGTCAGAATGAAGTCGTGGATCAGGTGCTCATCAGTATCTTCACCCGGAGTCATTCGTTGCTGGTGGGCGTGCCGGGCTTGGCGAAAACGCTGCTGGTGTCGTCACTGGCGGAGACGCTGGATCTCGAATTTAAGCGCATTCAGTTTACGCCTGACTTGATGCCGAGCGACATCACGGGCACGGAGGTGATTCATCAGGACAAAGTTACCAACGAGCGCGAGTTTAAATTTTTGAAAGGCCCCATCTTCGCCAACATCGTGTTGGCCGATGAAATTAACCGAACGCCGCCCAAGACACAGGCGGCGATGTTAGAGGCGATGCAGGAACGGCAAATTTCCGCGGGGGGAACGGACCACAAATTGCCGGTTCCATTTTTTGTATTGGCCACCCAAAATCCCATTGAGCAGGAAGGGACTTACCCGCTACCCGAGGCGCAGTTGGATCGCTTTATCTTTATGATCAAAGTGGATTACCCCGATGCCGATGAGGAAATGGACATCATGAAAATGGTCACCGGCACGAAGCCGGGCAATCCGGAACCGGTATTGAATGCGGAGCAAATCATTCGGTTGCAGGACGTCGTGCGCCGCATTCCGGTGGCAGATCACGTGTTCGAATACGCCCGTAAACTGGTGCGTGTCACGCGCGTGACCACGGACGAGGCGTTGCCGCTTTGCAAAAAATGGCTCAGCTGGGGCGCCGGCCCGCGGGGTGGGTTGAACTTGATAATGGCCGCCAAGGCGCACGCGATTTTGAACGGGCAGGTTTATGTGAGTTGTCAGGATGTCGCGACGATGGCCGGACCGGTGTTGAGGCATCGGATTATTCCCAACTTCTCCGCCACCAGCGAAGGGCTCACGCCCGATGATATCATCGAGCGCATTCTCGAAGAGGTGCCGCAGGACGAAAAGCTCAGCTAAGCGTGCCGTTTAAATAATGGACGCGCAACACGCAGCGGATTTATTGGACCCTGAGGCCATTGCCCGGGCGGATGCCCTTGGGCTGCACGCGCGTTACGTGGTGGAGGGCTACATGGCCGGCGAACACAAATCGCCCTACCGCGGCTTTGCGATTGAGTTTGCCCAGCACCGCGAATACTCGCCGGGCGATGATGTGCGTCATATCGATTGGAAGGTCAATGCCCGCACCGATCGCCTCTTCATCAAGCAGTACGAACAGGAAACCAATTACGTGGCCAACCTCCTGCTCGATGGCAGTGAAAGTATGACCTACGGCTCGGGCCAACACACCAAGCTTCAGTACGGTAAATTGATTGCGGCGGTACTTTCGTACATCATTCTTCATCAACGCGATGCGGTGGCGCTTGGGATTTTCGATGAGGGCATGCGCGACTATGCGCCTCGCAGCGATAGCCGTGCGATGCTGCACACGTTGATGGGGCGGCTCGCAGCGTTCGAAGGAGAACAAGCCACCGACATCGCGCGCAACCTGCACGATATGGCGCTGCAAACACCGCGCAAAGGCATCTTCATTTTGATCAGCGATTTTTTTGATGAGGAAGAAGCGGTAATGGAGGGCATCCAACATCTGCGCTTTGGCGGACACGAGGTGATCGTGTTTCATACTCTGGATCCGTATGAGCTGGAGTTTCCCTTCAACGGATTGGTTGAATTCGACGGGCTCGAAAAAATCCCAAAAATCCTCACGCGTCCCGCCGAAATCCGTCGCACGTACCAACGCGAAATTGAATCGTTCCAGCGCCGTATCCGCGAGGGCTGCGAGAAGAACGGTGTGCACTACACGCGTGTGGACACCAGCAAACCACTGGCCAACGTGCTGAGTGATTACCTCAGCTTTCGCCTCCGCACCGCAAAGGGGAAACAGCACTGATGTCCTTCCTCAATTCCATCATGCTGTTTGGAACCGCCGCGGTGGCGGTGCCGATCATCATTCATTTACTCAACCGGCGGAAATTCAAAAAGGTTTCTTGGGCCGCGATGAAATTCATCAAGCTTAGTGTGGAACAAAACCAACGCCGAATGCAGTTGGAGGATTTGATTTTGCTGTTGCTGCGCTGCGCCTTGCTCGCCTTGCTTGCCTTTGCGTTGGCGCGTCCGGCATTAAAATCCTCCGGCACCGATATTCTCGGGCAGGCGAAAGTGACGGCGGTGGTGGTGCTGGATAATTCGTACAGTATGGATTTGCGCGGGCTGGATAAAAAATCCGCGTTCCAAAAAGCGCGTGCCGCCGCCAAAGAGGCCATCGATGCGATGCCTTCGGGTTCGTATGCCTCGGTGCTTCTCGCCTCGGATTTGGTTCAGGAGAAAGACAGCATCATTAGCCCAACCCGCGCGTTGCGGCAGGCGCACGAGGTGATTGATCGCGCGAAGGTCAGCCATCACGCCACCGATTTGTATCCGGCAGTCGATCAGGCCGTGAAAATTCTCAAGGGCCGGGCAGCGTTGCGGAAAGAAATTTATATAATCACCGATGGTCAAGACAGCGGCTGGCAGCAGCAGGAGGAAATCCGGAAACTCATCGACGAAAATCGCGACGATATTCGCGTGTATATTTTGCGCGTGGGCGAATCCAATCCGCCGGCAAATTACGCCGTCACCGGCGTGGATGTGGCTTCCGGTCTCACGCCGGTGGAGCATCCATTGCGGTTTGATGTGACGGTGGCCAACCACGCGGCGCAGGCGGTGACGAATATGAACGTGGGGTTGTATCTCGATGACGGGAAAAATCCGGTCGACAAAGTGATGATCCCCGAAGTGAAGGCCGGGGCGACTCGAACCGTGCCGCTGTACGCGCGCTTTTCTAAAGTGGGGTATCATTCCGTGCGCGCTTCGTTTGATCAGCCGGAGCGATTCGATAGCCTTGAAGCGGATAATCAAAATTTTCTCGTCGTACGCGCCGTGCGCGATGTGCGGGTGTTAGTGGTGGATGGCGACACCGCGGCGCGTGATCCGCGCGAACACGAAAGTTATTTTCTCAAGCTCGCCTTGGAACCGGTGGCTGATCATTATGTTAAAGTGGACACCGTGACACCGACGGATTTTGCCCGCAACGTGCTCAATCGCTACGCCGCAGTTGTGCTCGCCAATGTGGAACGGCTCACGCCCAATCAGGTTTCCGCGCTCAAAGGATTCCTGCGCCAAGGCGGCGGGGTGCTCGTGTATCCGGGGGACCGCGTTGATGTGAAATTTTACAATGACGAGCTGTTTGCAAAACACGGCCTGCTTCCTTCCAAATGGGGTGAGGCGATTGGGGACGAATTGCAGGATGAAGTGTTCAGCCTGTTTCAATCAGCCGGTTTTGAGCATCCCATCACTGCGCCGTGGAATAATCAGGAATTCGGCCAGCTTGATGATGTCCGCACGTTCCGCCATTTGAAACTAGAAAAACAACCGGAGCTCTCCACTGAAAAAGAGGCTGGCCCGGTGAAGGTGGTGCTGCGGTATGCCGCCGCGCGGGATGCCGAAGGCTCATTGGGTGAGCCGGCCATTATGGAGCGCGACTGGGGCGCGGGCCGCGTCTTCCAATTCAGCACCACCGCCGACACTGCGTGGAGCGATTTCGCCGTGCGCGCTTCCTCGGTGGTACCAATGCTCTATCGTATCCTTGGTAACGTGCAGGCGCAAGGCGACAAAGGGTTGAATCTCCGGGTGGGTGAATCTTTTCTCCATCCGCTCGCGGCCCATCAGCCCAATCAACAAGGCCGAGTGGTGGTGCCCGGGTTGGCGCAGACGAATCGTCTCTCGGCTGAAGTGCTGCTGGACCGGCCGGTGTTGCAATTCAAAGAAACGCATCGCGCGGGACTTTATGAATTCATTCTCAATGGCGATGAACAGGCTACGCTGTTTGCCGTGCAGCCGGATCAACGCGAATCCGATCTGCATAAAGTGAACGACAGTGCACTGCCCACCGCCGCCACGCTCATTCATTGGGAAGCGGATGCAGACCTCAAAAAACAAGTGAAGAAAGCACGAGTGGGTGCCGAATACTGGCTGATCGTTTTGCTGGTGGTGCTCGCAATGGTGGCTCTGGAAACGTATCTCGCCCAAAAATTTAGCCAGTCAAAGTAATGCAGGATTGGATTCTCAAACTTACCGGCGCCACCGTGGAATCCGGGAGCAGCGTGGTGCACATGACCCCGCGCGTGCACGAGGGCGTGGAGTGGGGTTGGATATTCTTATTGGCCGTGATCTTTATCGGAGTGGTGTGGGGCTCGTATCGGTGGCTGCCCTCGGAGTTAAGCCGTACACGGCGCGTGTTGCTTATCGGGTTGCGCGGATTATTCATCGCACTATTGCTTGGGCTGTTGCTGCGACCGGTTTTGGTGTTGACGATGTCGCGTGAAATTCGGCGAACCTTGCTCGTGCTGGTGGATTCCAGCCAAAGCATGACTCTGGCCGACCCGCGCATCGCCCCTGAAGACATTCAACGCGCGGCCATCGCCAAGGGATTGCTCGACCCCACAAAGGGGTTGTCGCAGCCGCTGGATGAAGGCAAAACCGCCGAGCTGCGTGAGATGGCCCGCACCAACGTGCTGCGTGCGGTGTTGCAAAACGAACGACTCAATTTGTTGCCGGCGTTATCCGATAAATTTGAAGTGGTCCCGTTCACGTTCGGCTTGGGCGGCCAAGTGCGCGAGCTTCCCCGGGCGCGCCAAATCGAGACGCAACCCGGTGGAGAATCCGTTCGCGCGGGAAAGTTTACCCTCGATGATTTTAAGTGGGTGGACACGCTGGGAGCGCCGCATGCGGGAACTGCGCTGGGCGATTCTCTGCGCGAAGCCATCCACCGTAAGCGTGGGCAGGCACTTGCGGGGGTGTGGGTGCTCACTGATGGCGCACACAATTCCGGCGATGCCCCACGCGTGGTGGCCCAATCCCTGCGCGATGCCGGCGTGCCGGTTTATTTTTACGGCGTTGGCATCACTTCGCCGCGAGACATAATTATTGCCGGGATGGAAGCGCCGCCCACGGCGTTTCTCGAAGACGAATTGCTGGTGCACGTGCGCGTTCGGTCACAGGGATTGCTCGGAAAAAACGGCCGGTTATTACTTACGCTTAATGGTGAAGTGGTGGCGGAAGAAACGGTGGCCTTCGGAAAGGACGGCGAGCAGCGTGTGCCGCTGCGGTTCAAAACCAATGTGGCTGGTGAATTTGATTTGCGCGCCCACATTGCCGCGCGGGAGGACGAAACGGATCCGGGGAATAACGAGGCCTTCCGCCGCCTGCGGGTGGTGGATGACAAAATTCGCGTGCTCTTTGTCGAGCAAGCGCCGCGCTGGGATTACCGCTATCTCCAGGCCGTGCTAATGCGCGACCGCCGCGTGGAGCTCAAAACGCTTTTGCTCGAAGGAGATCCCTCCATCGCGCAGGAAGAAAACTCGCCGTACCTTGAGAAATTTCCCGAAACCAAAAAAGATCTCTTCGAATACGACGTGGTCGTGTTTGGTGATGTGGACCCCAGCCGCATATCGACAACGCAAATGGAAAATTTGAACGAGTTTGTCAGTCGCTTCGGCGGGGCGTTCGTGATGATTGCCGGGCGTCGGTACAGTCCTATAGGGTACGCCGACACGCCGGTGGCGGATTTATTGCCGGTGGAATTTGAGCCCGCCACCCTCGGCGGTGCGGACCCGGTGTTTGATCAGCCGATCCAAGTGCAGCTTACTCCGCGCGGGAAGGGGGATCCAATGCTCAACCTCGCCGGTGATGGCGAAAGCAACGACGCAATGTGGGCCGCTATGCCGCCGATTTATTGGGTGGCCCCGGTCGTCGCCAAGCCGGGCGCAACGGTGTTGATGGTGGATCCCTCGCGGGACACGCCTCAGGGCAAGCTGCCCGTGATGGCGCAGCACGAGTACGGGCTGGGGCAGGTCTTGTATGTGGGTACCGATAACACCTGGCGGTGGCGGCGCAATGTGGGTGATCGCTATTATACGCGATTCTGGGGGCAAGTGAATCAGCGAATGGCCCAACAGCGATTCATCGGCGCGGAAAAGCGTGTGCAAATTTCTTTGGACAGCCAAAATTACAACGTAGGCGATCGCATTCGCGTGTATGCGCGATTATATCAAGAGGGCTACGAACCTTCGCTTGAAGAAGTTCTGCGCGGGGTGGTATCAACAACTGAGGAAGGCCACTCCCCAACGGAAGTGCCACTCAAAGCGGTGAAGGGGAAACCGGGATTATTCTTTGGTGAATTCGTTGCGCCCACAGCAGGGCAATACCAGTTTCATTTACAGGAGGCGCCGGATCAAAAACGCGACTTCACCGTGGCGGAATCCAGCCTTGAAATGGCCGAGACGGCAATGAACGCCAAGCTGATGCGGGATGTTGCCGCGCTCACGCACGGGCGGTTTTTCCGCGAGGAGGATTTACATCAACTGGTCAAAACCATCGCCGCCAAACCAGCTACAGTGGAGAGCCGATTGGAGTTGGAACTGTGGGCCACGCCGCTTTATTTCCTGCTTATTTTATTGGTCGTCACCATCGAATGGGTGTTGCGTAAATGGTCCTACTTGAAATGAACACCGCGAAACAAAGCAGTACAATTTTAACCGCCAAACTCGATGGGGTGCGAACCAAGCGGCTTGGGCTGGCGTTGGGCACGGGCGTGGCGTGGTTGGTGGCGGCAGCGGTGTCGATGCTCAGCGCAGGGATGATTGCGGATTGGAAGTGGGATTTTTCTCACGGCATTCGGCAAGCCATGCTGGCGCTGGACGCATTGGTGCTGCTCATCATTGCTGCGCGGCACATCGCTCATCCGCTGCTCAATCAAGCAGACGACGAGACGGTGGCGCTGGAAGTGGAACACGCGCGACCGGAATTTCGCAGCCGCCTCATCGCATCCACACAACTGACGGGCGATGCGTTACCGGCGGGCACCTCAAAAGGATTCGTGGCGGCCTTGGTAAAACAAACCGAAACGATGGCGCGTTCGATCAATTTCAATTCCATCGTCCCCAACGACGCCTTTGCGTTGGCGGCGGTGATGGCGTTGCTCCTCGGCAGTTTGGGTGGGTTAGCGTTTAACCGCTACCAACCGGACACCGGCGTGCTATTGCGGCGGGCGTTTCTTTCCAATGAAGCGGTGCCGCGGTTTACGCATATCCAATCGGTGCGGGTGAATCCTAAAGCGATCATTGCACGCGGAGATGATGTCGAACTCATTGTGACGTTAAACGCCATCAGTCGAGTGAACCCTGAGTCGGCGGATATTTATATTCAATACGACAATTCCGATCGCTCGGTGAAATACACCGCAGTGCGCGAACCGGCGGCGCATCCCGCGGAGTATCGGTTGAAGCTGGAAAATGTGCGCGAGTCGTTTCGGGTCGATGTGCGCGCCCATGACGCCCGCGCGAAAGAGAGCGTCACCGTTGTCCCACGGCCGGCGGTGCAGGCGATTCAGTTTCGCCAACATTATCCGTCATACACCGGCTTGCCATCACAGGATCGTCGCCGCGGTGATTTAGTGTTGTTGGCGGGCGGCAAATTGCAGATCAAGGTGGTAGCCAATAAACCCGTCACCGGCGGTCATGTCACCGTATTCCGTTCATCTGGTGAATCCGGGGAATTTCCTTTAGGGAAAACCGGAAGCGATCACGAACTCAGGCTCACCGTCCCAATGCGCGAGTTGGACATCACCAGCTTCAGCGTCAAGCTTGTGGATCAGCACGGCTTCGACTCTCGCGATGAGGCGGTGTACCGCGTGGCGATGATGCCGGATGAACCGCCGGTGGTCCGCGTGTTGCAGCCAGTGGGGAAGGAGGAAAAGGTAACCCAACGGGCGCGCCTCCCAATTATGATATCAGTGAAGGACGATTACGGAGTGGCCCAGCTCGCGCTGAAATACACCGATTCCACCGGACGCGTGCGAAGCATTCCGCTGCAGCCGGAGAAGAAATTGGGCCGCCAGGCGCGGGTGGCTTACGACTGGCAAATAGTTGACCTGAAGCCTCGTTCGGGTGAGCAAATGGAATATTGGATTGAAGCGACTGACGCCTGCGCGCCGCGGGCGGGTGTCAGCCAAAGCCGAAGGTTGCTGGCCTCGGTGGTGACGGATGACGAAAAGCGACAAGATCTCCAAAACCGCGCCACCGATTCGATTACCGGAGTAAATCAAACCGCGGAGGATCAAGAAAAACTCAATCGCGAACTGGGCGAAATCATCCGCGCACGGGCCGGTTCCGGTGGGGGTGAAAACGAATAATTCTGGCCACAAAGCGGTCAGATGAATGTTGCCAAAAGCAGCATAATAGACATAATCAACGAAGCGTTGTTGAAAACAGCCAACGCTCAGGAGAATAATTTATGAAGCTAAACCTTATCCCCCTCATTGCATTGCTCGCCGCGCCATTTTTGGTGGCGGCCGCGCCCGCCCAAAAACCCAATTCTGGTCTCCTTCGACAGGAGGTGAAGCAAAACAATATCGCCATTAGTCTTCAACGCGTGGCGATCCAACTCGACTCGGTGATTGCTGAATACAATCGCAACGGATTGGAAGGCGACGATGTCAACACACTGCGGCGCTTCCGCGGGATGCTCAATCAACTCACCGGTGCCGAAGTGGCCGGTGTGGTCAAACAACTCCAGGCCGCACAAATCATCGGCAGCGATCCCAAGCGTGCCAGTGAGAATGCCATCGGCGCGTTCTCCGGCCAAAAACAAGTCATCGTTTCGCTCAAGCAAATTTATCTCGACTGGCAATTGCAACAGGAATTTAGGGTCATCGCCACCCGCTTTGATCGGCTTGCCAAAACTCAACATGGCAACCTTCAACGCGCGGTGCAAATGGTCACCAAATCACGCGGGTCCAATTCTTACGCCCACCGCGAAGACGCCAAGATTGATCTGCGGATTCAGGAGCTCGACCAAGTGGGCATTCACGACGAATCCAAACTGCTCACCGCTCTTTTGGAAAAACTCGACGAGAAATTCGCTGGCACCGAAGAGCATCGCGCCGCCAAGGCGCTGGCCAAAGTGAAGGCCGATTTACAGCCCGCATTGGATGGCGCCTCCGCCGATCTTAAAAACAAAGCTATCAAGAGTGCCGCCGGCAACGAACAGGCCGCCCATCGCAGTATGGTCGAGGTCGTCCGGCTCCTTGCCCCCGAGCGCAGCAAAGAAGAAACCATCCGCCAAGCCATCGAAGACATTAAACACGTGATGGCTGAGCAAAGTGAAGTGATGGCCGAAACAAAGGAACTCAAGAACGCCAAAACACCGGACACCGAATCCCTCGAGCGCCAACAAGCTGAACTGGCCTTCCAGACCGATCTCATCCGGCAAGACGTTAAAAGCGTTGTCCCCAAAGCCGCCGATGAACTCAAGGATTCACGCGACAATCAACAAGCCGTCCGCTCCATTTTGAGCAATACACAGGCTGCCCCGCAAGCCAAAGCGTTGCAAGCCCCCGAGCAGCAGGAGCTCGCACTAGAAAATCTCGGTGACGCCAAGCAAGCCCTTGAGGATGAACTCAAACAAATGGCCGAGAACAAACAGAATCCAAAAGACAAACTCGAGCAGTTAAAAGAACTCGCCAAAAAAGTCGCGGAACTCAAGGAGGCCGAAGAAAAAATCCAAGCCGCCGCTAAAAAACTCGAGGAACTCCCCGACCCCACCCCCAGTCAACAAGCCGAAGCCGAGGCTGCCCGTCAACTTGCCGCACAACAGGCTGCTGAGGCTAAGCAAATTGCCAGCCACTTGGAGCAAGTTCTGGAGAAAGCGCCCGAGGAAGTGAAGGCGGCTGCTGAGATTGCGGCCAAAAAGGCTGAAGAGATTGCCGGGAAACTGCCCGAAATTGAGGAACGCGCCAAGAACGGCGACGCCGACGTGAAGCCTGAAACCGCCAAGGCCGCCGAGGCATTAAAGCAAGCCGCCGAACAAGCCAAGGTCGCCGAGGCCAAGGCACAAACGGAAGTTAAGAAAGCTTTTGCCGAAGCTAAAAAGGAATTTGAAAAAGCCGCCGAAGCCATTGCCGAAGCCAGGAAAAAAGAAGGCGCGGAGCCTGCGCGCAAAACTGCGGATCAAGCCAAAGCGTGGGCCAAACAGGCCGCTGAGATGGCCGCCAAAGCCCAGACCAAACCCAAGATGCTCGAGCACATGTCCAAGGAAATTGAAAAGCTCCTGCCCAAAATTGAAGAAGCCGCCAAACAAGGCGGAGCCGATGTGAAGCCCGAGATCGCCAAGGCCGCCGAGGCATTAAAAAAAGCCGCTGAACAAGCCAAGGCCGCAACAGAAAAAGCTCAAGCCGCCGCCGAGCCAGCCCTTGGTCAGGCGCAAAAGGAATTTGAAAAAGCCAAACAAGCCCTCGCTGAAGCCCAGCAAAAAGCTGAGGACGCTCGTAATATGAATCCCAAACAGCGCAAAGGTCTTGAGGCTGAGGCCAAGCGACAGGAAGAAGTCAAAAGCGACACCAAAGAAGCTCAACAAGACGCCGCCGAGGTTGCACCTGACGCGGCTGAATCCATCGGCCAAGCCGCCCGCCAAATGCAGAAATCCGAGGACAAACTTGCCCAGGCCGAGAATGACCCCAACGCCCAGCAAGCCGCCATCGACGCCCTCGAAAAAGCCGAGCAACAACTCGGCGAAAAAATTGATGAACTCGAAAAAGCCGCTGAGCAAAAGAAAGCGCTTGAAGAATTAAGCGGTGACATCGCCGAACTCATTAAAAACCAACAAGACCTCCAGCTCGAAACCGCTAAAACCGCCGCTAAAGAACAAAATCAAGAGAACGCCGGCAAACCCGAGGGCGGCAAACCCGAGGGCGGCAAACCCGAGGGCGGCAAACCCGAAGGCGGCAAACCCGAAGGCGGCAAACCCGAAGGCGGCAAACCCTCGACGCCCCAGCAACAGGCGCAAAAACAAGGTGAGCTTTCAAATGAAACCGGCAAAGCCCAGTCCGATTCCCAAAAGGCCGAGGCCCCGCAAAACGCCCAGCAAGCTCTACAGCAGGCCCAAAAGCAAATGCAAAAAGCTCAGCAGGATTTGAACAAACCCGATGCCCCCGCTGCGCGCCAGCCGCAGGGCGAGGCGGTCGATAATTTGAAACAAGCCAAAAAAGCCATCGACGAAAAAATTGGTGAACTCGCGCAGGAACTCGGTCAACCCAAGCAACTCACCCCTGAAGAACTCGCCAAAGCCGCCGAGGCCGCCGCGAAGGCCCAGGAGTTTTTGAACGAAGCGCTCTCCGAATTGCAGGATCCCGCCGGCCTCGCCGAGAAGCTCCAGCAACAACAGGAAGAACTCGCCAAAGCCCTCGGTGAAATGCAAAAGCAACAAGCTGAACAGGGCCAAAAGAATCCAAGTCTTGAAGAAGCTGCAAAGGCCGCCCAAAACGCCGCCGAACAACTCGCCCAAAGCGATCTACCCAAAGCCCTGGGTGAAATGGCAAAAGCCGAAGCCGCCATCGGAGAAGCACAAAAACCCGGCGAAGGCAAACCCGGCGAAGGCAAACCCGGCGAAGGCAAACCCGGCGAAGGTAAACCCGGCGAAGGCAAACCCGGCGAAGGTCTGCCGCAGCTCGGCCAAAAACAACAGGATATCCGGCAAGCTGCTCAAGCGATGCAAGCGGCGCAACAGGCAATGCAGGCAGCTGGACCGCTGGAGAATGCCTCCGACCTCATCGAGCCTTTGGCCGCCGGTCTTGAGGGCAATCTTCCGCCGCAAGCGCAACAGGCGTTTGATGAAGCGGTCGAGCAACTCATTGATGCCATCGCCAATGCTGAGGCCAACAATCCGATGCCTGCACAGCAAGCTTCGCAACAGGCACAAAATGCACTTGCCCAAGCAGCCGCCGCACTCGCCGCCGCGCAACAGGGACAACAGCCCGGGCAACAACCGGGCGAAGGCAAGCCCGGCCAACAACCCGGTCAGGGAAAACCCGGACAGGGTAAGCCCGGCAATGGTGAACCCAGTGAACGTGCCGACGGCAACAAAGGCAATTTCGACGGCCCGGGCGGCGCCGACGGCCCGCGCAATGGCACGGCCGGCACCGGTGGTTTCCTCAGTTTGCCCAAGCGCGAACGCGAGGCACTACTCCAATCGCGCCAAGGCAAAACGCCCGCTGAATATGATGCGCTGGTGAATGAATTCCTCAAGCGTCTTTCCGATTCACCCAAGCGCGACCTCAATTAAGATGGCTCTACTCCGTACGTTTATTTTATTGCTTACTGCCTCCGGGTTGCTTGGCGCCGACAAGGTCAAGCCGCGTCCGCGCGATAACGTGAAGGTGCCACCCGCTACTGAAAAAATAATCCAGGGCGCGCTCAAATATATGGCCAGTCAGCAAAAGGCCGATGGCTCGTGGGGGAGTAGCCGTGAGGAATTGCGCCATCCCGTGGCACTCACCGGTTACGTCCTCATCGCTTTCCAAGCCGCCGGTAATCTCCCCGGCGAAGGGCCGTACGGCAAGCACGTCACCAAGGGGATGAATTATTTACTCAACCAAATTGGCCCGGGCGGCATTTATGGGAAGTACGCCAGCGGCCAATATATGTACGGGCACGGCGTGGCCACCATTGCGCTGGGCGAACTCTACGGCCAAACCAAGTCGCCGATCATCCGGGCCAAGCTTGAGAAAACCATCAAGCTCATCATCGCCAGCCAAAATTCTCAGGGCGGCTGGCGGTACCGGCCGGTGGTGCGCGATGCGGATATTTCCGTCACCGTGCTGCAAGTCGTTGCTCTGCGAGCAGCCAAGAATGCCGGCATCGATGTGCCTCAACGCACCATTGATAACGCGGTGAAATATGTCCGCGCCTGTCATCACGCCAGTTCGGGCGGGTTTAGTTATCAACCCGGCTCATCCCCCGGTTACGCCCGCACAGCGGCCGCTATTTATTCCCTGCAAGTGTGTGGGCATTACGAGGATCCATTAGTGGCAAAAGGGTCCAAATATCTTTTTGCAAACCACCGCGCCTCGCAGGAGTGGTATGTGTACGGCAACTTTTACGCTGCGCCCGCGCAATATATGATTGGCGGCAAGACATGGGAGCAATGGTATCGCGTGGTTGGCACCTCCATCCTCAAGACCGCGCGCCGTACTGGCGACACCGTCCACTGGGAATCGCAGGGCCGCGGCGGTGTGGGGGCGATCTACACCACCTCCGTTTTCACCACCATCCTCGCGATGCCCTATCATTATCTGCCGCTGTATCAGCGGTAGTGCGTTTGAAAAACGTTGACCGGGCCGCTGACTTCCCCCACCGTGCCCCTTCCCAATTGCCTCGGTAGCTCAATTGGTAGAGCAGTTGACTCTTAATCAATTGGTTGTGGGTTCGAGTCCCTCCCGGGGTACCAATTTTGATTTCTGAGGTTTTTAACAGTTTTTAATGATCACACACAGAAAAGTGCTGCTGTTAATAGGCTCGCTCAGGTTTCTATCGCGCGGTGGACTCAAAATCGTTGATGGTTTTGAGGGGGAAGGGCACAAAAAAACGCCCCGTGAAAACGGGGTGGTGTTAAAAAGTAATTCAGCAATAACTATTTATTTTTTAATTTTGCCTTCTTTTCAGCTTTGATTCGTATTTCATACTCCTTTATCGCCCCTCCGTTTCTGACATAATTAGAGAGTTCGAGTTGAAGTGCTGTTTTTCTCGTTTGTTTTTCATTGGCATTTATCGATTTATCCAGCTCCAACCGTGTTAAGTCGGCCATAATTCGTGCTCTTGTCCGCATCGTAATGCCTAGAGCTTTGTCCTTTTCAATTAATTTTAGGATTTTGCCCAGTAATATTTCGTGATAAGTGGGTCGCGGGTTTCTCGCAATGAATTTGTCAAGTCTCTGGAGTCGGGCTTTTTCTTTTTCCGTTAACTTTTTTGGGCGTGCTTCTGGGAATATCAACGGAGGCATATCGTCTTTCAGATTTTTCCCAATGTCAGGATACTCCTTCAGGATGCGCTCCCAGTTCGGATCATGCTCTTTGAGCCATTCGATATATCGGTCCCGCGGCGTCATGCCACGCTGTGCAGCTCGAAATGCTTCTGTATGTTTCAAGATTGTGTATTCGCGCGAGCCAACCACCCAAGCCCCTGGTGGGATGGGGCCGTGGTCTTCACGGTAAACTTCGACAGGTTTGATAACCCCGTTTTTTTTTGGCATGGGCTTGTCGTCTCCAATAACCGTTCCGGCGATCATTCCGAAACACAAAAATTTGAATTTTGAAAATTTCATAATTTACTCCAGTTGGCTTATGGTCTGTACAGCATATCTCCGTTTTTGTTGAACATCAGGCGACCTGCTTTCATTTCTTTCCAAACCCATTCCCAATGGGATTTGTAATCCAGCAGATGATCCCGCTTGTATCCTCGTGCGTAACCGCCAATGGGCTTGAGTCCCTTTTTCATTCGGAGCTTGTTTTCCTTGGCAAAGGATTTTATCGGCTTTTTGTTTGCCAGGGATCGTTGCAAGTTATGGCGTTCCTTGATGGTTTGGGCTGCATTGATTGTTTTATCAATTTTCTTCACGATGATTTGATAAAAGACAGGATCAGTCTTTTCGCGGAGATCATACCAACCATAAAACTCATCTCGAACATCGAAGATCGTCTGATCAGATTGTGTCCATAAAGCGTCGATGATCGACGGATATTGAACATCATCCGACATTGAAAGGGAGTTGACTTTTTCACGGTATTTCACCTTGAGCAACACTGAAGCTTTAATATGCTTCGATGGCAAAGCAACCTGCGATTGCCCAATAGGAGTTTGAAGTAAGCCAAAAACCGCGATGATGTGTGGTGCGAGTAGGTGCATAATTATTGTGCGTTGGGGTCAAGGCTCCATTCCAGTGACGCTAGAAATGCTGTTAGGATAATCCTGTAAGCATTTTCGTCGTTTCATCCTGAGCTATCCTCCCGGATTGACTCTCTTAACTTCAAGCATTGCTTAACTGGGGGCAGTATACAGAAACCGTTCCTCATCAAGGAAAACATTGAGCAATTGATCTTTTCCTGTCCAGCTACCAACTCCAATTGTTGTTTTGTGGTTGATATCGGGCTTATCGGTAATGTGCTTGTCTTGGGAGAGTGACAGCTTTACTGGTAATGCGATAGTGACCTCATCGAAAACCATTGTTTTTTTGTTCCAAACTCCTGACTTTATTTTGTATTTTCCGCTTAAGGCGGCTTGAAAAGCAAATACTTCAGAAAACACTTATGTCACTTTTCCGGGCAAGGCATCCGCTTTTGTTATATTGAAGACAAGCGTCTTTGTGTCACCTTTCTCAAAAGCAATGTCGATAAGATAGTAGTCGGCAGTATTTTGTGCGGGTTGATTTCCGAAGGAGTAGTAATAGGGGAAAAACTTTAAAGTCAGTTTATCTGTTTTTGTTTCTAACATATGCGCCATTAAGAGAGATTCCATATCCCATGTAAAACCCCACTGAAAATCCACATTTACCAGGCCGTATAAATCCAATGGCAATCCTGTTTCTGACTCAAGGAAAAGTCCAATTTCAGGTGGTTTGTTGGAGTCTTGTGGTGGCTGGTTATACTTTGTAATGTTCGGGAAACCTTGCGCATTCACATTCCAAGTTAGGGCCACTAAGGCCACCAGTGTTAGTAGTATTTTTTTCATAGTCTGTATCTTTCCGTATTCAGGTTAAGAGAGAACAACATAGCCCTCTACCTATATATTCGCATTTGAGGCCCAGATTTATACAAATTTTTACAATTATTTTCACGCTGAACACAAAACCCCACAAAAACGGTACTCAAACAACAAAAAAACTTTTGGACGTAGCCCCAAGTCTCACACCCCCAATCGCTCTAAAATCGCAAAATGTGTGAAAGCCATCAAAAGGCAGATGCAGCCTGTGCGAAGGGATCCTTTAAATCGCTTTGCTCGAATGTCCTTTCCTTCCTGATGGTTTTGGGGGGATATTTTGCGCGGCGATGAATTTGGAGCAGGGGATTGTGTTGGGCGTGATTGCGATGACCTTTGGGTTGTTCGCGTGGGGGAAGTGGCGCTACGACGTGGTGGCGGTGATCGCGCTGTTCTCGTTGGTGGTGGGGGATGTGGTGCTGGAAAAAATCCTGCGGCGTGAGGAATCCAATCTCATTGATCCCGATCACGCGCTGGACGGGTTTGGGCACGCGGCGGTGATTACGGTGGCGGCGGTTTTGGTGATTAGCCGGGCGTTGCGCAATTCGGGTGTGGTGGATCTCATCGCGCGTCGGCTGATGCCGCTGGCCAAAAATCAATTACTGCACATCACCAGCTTGTGCGTGGTGGCGGCGGTGCTCTCGGCGTTTATGAATAACGTGGGCGCGTTGGCGTTGCTGCTGCCGGTGGCCCTGAAAACGGCCAGTGAGCAAAACCGATCGCCCACGCTGATTCTGATGCCGCTGGCGTTTGCCAGTATTCTGGGTGGGATGATCACGATGATCGGCACGCCGCCTAATATTATTATTTCCATTTTCCGTGAGGAACACACGGCGGCGGGCGAGGCGTTTGGGATGTTCGCCTTTTCGCCGGTGGGCGGAATGGTGGCGTTGTTCGGCGTGGCGTTCGTGGCGTTGATTGGTTGGCGGTTGATTCCGAAGGACGCGCAGAAAAAATCCGGCACGGAGGAATTATTTGCGCTCAATGAATACATCACCGAAGTGCGCGTGCCGGAGGATTGCAAGTTTGTGGGCAAGACGCTGGGTGAGGTGGAAAAGGAAACGGGCGAGAAGATGATGGTGTTCGGGTTCATCCGCAAGGATGGCAAAGTGATTTCGCCGAACCGAAACAATCTCGTGCGGGCGGATGCGCGTTATTTGGTGAAAGTGGATCCGCTGGATTTACAGGTGATTATGGATGAATCCGGCCTGCGTTTGGCCAAAGAACTGCGCGCGAGGATGGATAGCATCGAGGGGGACGACGTGACCTTTAGTGAGGTGTTGGTGACGCCCACTTCGCATTTGCTGGGCCGCACGCGGGCGGAATTACGGCGGCGCACTTCGGGAAGTGTGGTGCTGATGGCGGTGGCGCGGCAAGGGCAGCCGATGCGCAAACGACTGGGCGACATCGAGTTTCGAGTGGGCGACGTGCTGCTCCTGCAGGGCAACGGCGACGATCTCAAGGAGCACGTGATTAATCTGCACTTGTTGCCGCTGGCGGAGCGTGAATTGCAGGTGGGCATCTTCTCCAAAGTAAGCGTCGCGGTGGGCATCTTTGGCGCGGCGATCGCGTTGAGTATGTTTGATGTGTTGCCCACCACGCTGGCTTTTCTCGGCGCGATTATCGCTTATGTGTTTTTGGGCATTTTGCCGATGCGTGATTTGTATCGCCAAATCGATTGGCCAGTCATCGTTTTATTGGGGGCGATGATCCCCGTGAGCGGCGCGTTGCAGGATACGGGGCTCACTGATAAAATCGCCGACATTGTCAACGACCACAAAGGCAATGTGCCCGCGTGGGGGATCCTCGCGGTTTTGATGGTGCTGACGATGACCCTCTCCGACGTGATCAACAATGCCGCGACCGCGCTCATTATGGCCCCCATCGGGGTGGGCATCGCGCTGCAAATGGGCGCGAGTCCCGATCCCTTCCTGATGGCCGTGGCGGTGGGCGCTTCGTGCGCGTTTCTCACACCCATCGGTCACCAGTGCAACGCGCTCATCCTCGGTCCGGGTGGGTATCGATTTGGCGATTATTGGCGGATGGGTTTGCCGCTGGAAGTGCTGATTGTGGCGGGGAGCGTGCCCTTGATTTTATATCGATTCCCGCTGTTCCCCGGCGGTTAATCAACAGGCTTGCGCAAAGGGAGGCGATGGTGTTTGCTCAACCGCACACAACCCCTGCACTGCGGTGCAACGAAACCCATGATGATTCACGTGATGCGCGACGGGCAGCAATTCGGCCCGTACACCCTTGAAGATGTAAACGCTTATTTGGCGCAAGGGACTTTGTTGGCTACTGATCAGGCGTGGTACGAAGGCGCGCCCGATTGGATGCTCATCACCCAAGTGCCTGGCGTAGCCAGCCCCGGTGCGGCTCCCGCCCCGGAGATTGCTGCGCCCGTGGCAGCCGCCGTCGATCCTATGGCTGCGGCCAATCCCGCCGTTGCCGCAGCGGATGCCGCAACGGTGTCTGCCGCCAATCAAGGCGGCAAGAAAAAGAAAATCATGATCATCGCCGGTTCTGCCGTGGGCGTGTTGGCGATTGCGGGGGTGCTGTGTTTTGTGTATCCGGGATTTTTGAAGGACGATGCAGGGGAGGGTGGCGGTGATGAAGGCGGCGGCAATGCGGGTGGCGGAGGTGGTGGAGGCGGCGAAACGTTTGCTGCTGTGGTAGAACCCATTTTGAAAAAAAGTACATGCTACAATTGCCACGATGGACAAGATCCAGAAGACAAAGCCAATCGGGCGCTTAACCTGACAAAGAATGATTCTATTTTGGCGGATGTTACTCCAGGTAACCCGGGGGACAGTGAGTTGATTTCGCGTTTGAAGGACGCCGGTAATTCAATGCCGCCGGAGGGGAAAGGGGAGATGTTATCTGCCGATGACGTCGCCAAAATCGAAGCGTGGATCAAAGCCGGCGCTAAATTTTAGCGTACGAGAGGGGCGGCGATGTTGATTCACGTAAGCCGCGACGGAGAACAGTTTGGCCCTTATACGTTGGAGGACGCCAACGCGTATCTCGTTCAAGGCTCGCTGTTGCCTACGGATCAGGCGTGGTTTGAGGGCACGGCGGATTGGATTCCGATCACTGACGTGCCGGGGATTGAATGGAGGAGCACGCCGATGGTTGCATCGGCGGTAGCAGCAACGGGAGGCGAATCAAAGACCTTTTTGTACGCGGGCATCGCAGCGGGTGTGTTGGTGATTTTCGGCGTGGTGGGGTGGGGCTATCCGGGGGTGTTCAAGAAAAAAGAACCATCGACAGCTGCGGATGCTGACTCTGCTGATAAACCAAAGAATCCCTCCAAATCAATCTCAAGCGCATCCGACTCCACAAGTTTTGCAAAAACGGCCGAGCCGATTTTTCGCAAGTACGGTTGCTTCGATTGCCACAGCTCCAAGGAAAGCAATAAGGTGGAGGCAGATTTTGACTTGAGCGATCGCACTACGTGGAAAGCGTTTCTCTCGCCCAATCAAAAAGGCAATCCGGTCACCACGCCGCTCGTGCTTGCCATCACGGCCACCGACGCCAATGGTAAACCCATGCCCCCGCGCGGCAATCGCGTGAGCGATGCGGAGGTGGAGAGGATTAAAAAATGGATCGTCTCGGAATGGGGAATGTAGCTCGAGCCGGTGGGCCGGGTGATTGATGGCTAAAAGATGATGGTTGATGGAAATCAATCGTCAATGTTCACTCGTCATTCGTAAATCAAGTCACTGCTTCGAAAGTTTTTCCAGCTGCGCTCGTAAGGGTTCCAAATCGGGATCCACTGAGGCGGCATTTTTCACGGCGTTGGAATCCACTTCAAGCGCGGAGGCGAGTTCCTCGGCAGCTTCGTGGATGCGGCCCATTTGCGCGAGGTAACAGGCCAGATTATACGGAATCACCCATTGATCAGGAAAACTATCGCGGACGTGGTAAAGCAAATCAAAGGCTTCCTCCGTGCGCTCGAGTTCGTGCAGCGCGAACGAGCGATGGATCCAGCCGCCGGGTCGGTCGGGAGCCTCTTGCACCAAGAGGTCGGCAGTCTTGACACAAGCGGGCCAGTTATGTTCCTGCGCGAAAAGTAGCCAGCTCACTTCGAGCACGTCCGGATGGCTCAACCGGTTCTCGGCGATGTGCTCCAACTCAGCCAGCGCTTCGGCGGGGTTGCCCAATTCCAGCCAGCCCTCCGCGGCGCGGAGGTGATGTCGTTCGGCTGGTTTGAGCGTTTTCATTGTTTGTAAAATCTGCGGCAAATTATAGTTGGTTTTGTAATCAATTCTATTGGACGGGCGCGGGACGATTCGCTAGAGTTCACAGACCTGCGCCTGACTCAATATACTCCAAAAACACAAAATATGCAAAACGGCAATGAACTGACTTTTCGGGAGAATGTTGATCGAATGTTCGATCGAGCCGCCGCCACACTCGATTTGCCAATGGGATTGGCCGATCAAATCCGCACCTGCAACGGCGTGTATCAGATGAAATTTGGAGTTGAGTTGCGCGGAGGTTATCAAGTCATCACCGGCTGGCGCGCGGTACACAGCGAACATCAACTGCCGGTGAAAGGCGGCATCCGGTACGCGTATTTTGCAAATCAGGAAGAAGTGGAAGCGCTCGCGGCGTTGATGAGTTACAAGTGCGCGATCGTCGACGTGCCCTTCGGCGGTTCCAAAGGCGCGCTCCGCATTCGCCCCAAAGATTATAGCGAGGAAGAACTCGAACACATTACCCGTCGCTTTACCGTGGAATTGGCCAAGCGCGGGCTGATCAATCCCGGCCTCAACGTGCCTGCGCCGGATATGGGCACGGGAGAGCGCGAGATGGCGTGGATGGCGGATGAGTATCGCCAACTTTTCCCCAACGACATCAACGGCTTCGGCTGTGTGACTGGCAAACCGGTTTCGATGGGCGGCATTCTCGGGCGCACGGAAGCTACCGGCCGCGGCGTGCAGTTTGGATTACGCGAATTTTTCCGGCATCCGGAGGATGTGAAATCCGCCGGGCTCACCGGCGATCTCGGCGGCAAAACGATGGTCGTCCAAGGCCTCGGCAACGTGGGCTATCACGCCTCAAAATTTTTCAGTGAAGAAGATGGAGTGAAAATCACCGCCGTCATTGAGCGTGACGGTGCGGTGATTAATGACGACGGCCTCGACATCGAGGCCCTCTATCAACACAAGCTGGAAACCGGCGGTGTGAATGGATTCCCCGGTGCGGAACACATCGAAGATGGCGCGCCGGTTTTGGAAAAGGAGTGCGACATTCTGCTGCCCGCCGCGATGGAAGGCCAAATCACTCAAAAAAACGCCGGCCGCATCCAAGCCAAAATCATCGCTGAAGCCGCCAATGGCCCCGTGACGTTTAATGCCGATCAAACCCTCCGCGAACGCGGCGTGGTCATTATTCCTGATGCATTTTTAAATGCCGGCGGTGTGACGGTATCTTATTTTGAATGGATCAAAAACCTCTCACACATTCGTTTCGGCCGAATGGAGCGGCGTTACGAGGAAGCCAAAGGCCGCGCGCTCGTCGAAGCCATCGAGGAAGCCGTTGGCAAAAAAGTCAGCGACAGCATCACCCAACGCCTCATCCAAGGCGCAGACGAACTCACCCTCGTCCGCTCCGGCCTCGATGACACCATGCGCGAAGCGTATAATACGATTGCCGAGATTCATCGTTCTCGCGATGCTGTGGAAGATTTGCGCACGGCTGCTTTTGTGCGCGCCATCGAAAAAATTGCACACTGCTACAGCAGCATGGAATTATGATGAACTCTGCCTGTTGGGGTTAATGCTGAAATTTCCAAAGATGTTCGGCGGTGCGTATGAAGAGCGCCCCGTCAGCGACTGCGGGGGAAGCGAGCGCGCGTGCGCCTAGGTTGTTTTTTGCGAGGACCGTAAATTTTTTCCCGGCGGCAACGACCGTCACCACCCCGGCTTCGTTGGTGAAATATAATTTTCCATCCGCAAAAATAGGAGAAGCTGAATGGCCGCCGCCGAATCGTTCACTCCAAATCACTTTGCCGGTTATGGCATCAATACAACTGCCGATCCCGCCATCGGATACCATATAAAGTTCAGTGCCCACCAGCAACATACTCGGCGTGTGCGGAGCGCCTTTTGTCAGGGTCCACGCCAAATGAGAATCAGTCACGTCACCTTTGCCGCCGAGCTTCACTGCGATTGCCTTGGCACGGTCGAAGCCCGTGCTAAAAAAAACCATTCCGTGCCCGACCACCGGCCGGGGAACCACTGAATATCCGTCGAATGTGGCCCGCCAAATTTCATTACCGGTGTCCGGGTGGTACGCGCCGATCATGTCGCTGCCCGGGAGCAGGAGTTGAGTGCCGGCTCCCGTTCGCAGCACGAGTGGCGTGCTGAACGAAAACTTTCGTTTTGCGTTTACACTGCGGTTTACGCGCCAGGCAATTTTTCCGTTTTCCGCATCAAGTGCCACCACAAACGGGTTCTTTGATCCATCACAGCTGAATATTAATTTGCCATTCACCAATACGGGCGTGCCGCCATTGCCGTGGACTGATGAGTATTTTAAGGTTTCATTTTTCCAAACTGTTTTCCCCGTGAGATCAAGGCAGACAGTGCCCATGTCGCCGAAGTGTGCATAGATATGATTCCCGCTGACAATGGGTGAGGGGCTTGCCTGAGTATTTTTTCGGTGGGTGCGTGAAGCTTTTGCCACATTGATGAGCGGTTGATTCCAGACGATCCGACCTGTCCGCGCATCAAGGCACAGGGCGTTGAGCGAAAAACCGTCGCCCACGGGGAGGGCAGAGGTAAGATAGATTTTCCCTTTCACAATTGCCGGCGTACTCCAGCCAGATCCAGGTACCGGGACTTTCCATTTGAGATTTTTATTGGCCCCAAACTCGATCGGCAGCTTTTGTGCATCCGCATGGCCTTGTGCGCCGGGGCCGCGAAACTCGGGCCAATCTTCAGCGCTAGCGACAAATGAATTCAGAGACAAAATTGTGACGAATAAAAAAACAGCGCGTTTCATTGGCGAGATTGTGGGCGCGTCGATGGGTCGCGTCAAGTAGTGCTGCCGGGTTAATCGTTGTTTTTTTTGTGAAAATTTTGCACGGTCTTTTTTTACGATGTCTGTTCTTGAATTAAAACCCGCTGTCCAGTGCCGGCATGATCTCGTTGCGCTGGGTGAAATTATGCTGCGACTGGATCCCGGCGAAGGTCGCGTGCGCACGGCACGGCAGTTTGATGCGTGGGAAGGCGGCGGCGAATATAACGTGGCTCGCGGTTTGCGGCGGTGCTTCGGGCTGCGCACGGCGGTGGTGTCGGCTTTTGCGGACAATGAGGTGGGGCGGTTGGTGGAGGACTTTATTCTGCAAGGCGGCGTGGGGGTGGATTACCTCCAGTGGCGCGACTACGACGGCATCGGTCGCAGGGTGCGCAACGGGCTCAATTTCACTGAACGCGGCTTTGGGATTCGTGGTGCGAAAGGTGTGCCCGATCGCGGCAACACTGCAGCGGCACAGCTCAAAAAAGGAGACATTAACTGGCAGAAAATTTTTGGTGAAGATGGCTCACGTTGGTTTCACACGGGCGGAATTTTCGCTGCGCTTAGCGACACCACACCCGAGGTTGTTATCGAGGCGGTGCAAGCGGCCAAACAACATGGCACGATTGTTTCGTACGATTTGAATTACCGGCCAAGTCTGTGGGAAGGCATTGGCGGCCACGCCAAGGCGCAGGAGGTGAACCGTGAAATTGCCAAGCACGTGGATGTGATGATTGGCAACGAAGAGGATTTCACAGCGTGCCTCGGCTTTGAGGTGGAAGGCGTGGATGAAAATATTTCGAGCATCGAAGTGGACGCTTTTAAAACAATGATCAGCACGGCCGTGGAGGTATTCCCGAATTTCAAAGCCACGGCCACTACACTGCGCGCTGTGCAAAGCGCCACGATTAATGATTGGGGCGCTATCTGTTGGGCGGATGGTGATTTTTATGAAGCCGCAAATCGCGAGGGGTTGGAAATTCTCGATCGCGTGGGCGGTGGTGACAGTTTTGCCAGCGGGTTAATTTATGGATTCCTTGCCACCGGCGATCCTCAACAAGCGGTTGAATACGGTGCCGCCCACGGTGCGCTAGCGATGACCACGCCCGGCGACACCTCAATGGCCACTTTGGTAGAAGTCGAGCGATTGATGTCCGGTGGTGGCGCGCGAGTGCAGCGGTAGGGGGGCGCAGGGTTCCCCTACCGAAGCGAGACGATTCCATTCGACTGAATCGATCTCCCCGCAGCTTCGCATAATTCCACCGACCCCGCACCATCGACGGCGGTGACCACGCGGGGCGGTTTGCCATTGCGAATACATTCAGCAAAGTACGCGACTTGGCCGGCGTAGCCATCGGGCGCATCGAGCTTGAGCGTTTCGGGCTCTTTGCCTTGTTCAAAAATTTTCAGACAATCCTCCTCGCGTGTGTTGTCGAAATCTGCCGTCGCGCGTTCAAAGTTTACGGTGTATTCCATACTGAAGCCGAAGCCTTGGGTCATCGCCCAGCTGCCTTCGGCGGAAACGGCGGCGCCGCAGTCCACTTCATATTGCGCTAGCACGTGATCGATCTCGCCGCTGACTTTGGTGTGGCCCTGGGCGTAAATGGATTTGGGTTTGCCAAAGCAAAAGCGCACAAAATCGGCATCGTGAATGTGCAAATCCAGCAACGCGCCGCCGGATTTTTTGCCATCGAGAAAGGTTGATTGTCCCCAAGCCGGGGCCGCGGCTACGCGGCGAAATCGCGCGCTTAAAACACGTCCGTAGCGTCGATCGTCAATGGCCTCTTTCACCCACGCCCATTCCGGCCAAAAACGCAGGCACATAGCGGGCATAAAAAAACCTTTGGAGGCGGTGGCTGCCACGGTGATTTCGCGTGCTTCATCACTGGTGCGGGTCATTGGTTTTTCGCAGAGCACGTGCTTGCCCGAGGCCAGCGCGGCGAGGGCTTGTTCGTGATGGAGAAAAGTAGGCGTGGTAATGTCGATGAGATCGATGGAATCATCGGCGAGCAATTCGTCGAGGCTGCGGTATGCGGCGATGTGGGTCATGTCCAGTTTTACCGGTTCATCGCTGCCCACGTTTCCGTGGACGTCAGAAAAATCCCCATCAAGATGCCGGCCGCTCGGGTTGCACAAAGCCGCAATTTTGACGCCCTCCACTTGTTGGTACGCGCGAATATGCGTCACCGCCATAAATCCTGTGCCCACAACTCCAACTCGAATCTGATCCGACATCATTTACCCTTGTTTCTTTTTCGGCCATCGGCGCAAGCCGTGTTGGAACCATAACCGCCAGACCATCCAAACCGCTTCCCACGCGATGTGCCACGACATTTTTGAGGTGCCTTCGATGCGCTCGGTGAACACAATGTTTTGTTCCGCCACGCGCAGGCCTTGCCGCCAAATTTTGTGGGTCATTTCGATTTGAAAACTGTAGCCATTCGAACGTACGGTAGCGAGGTTTACACGTTCAAGTGCCCTGCGGCGGAAACATTTGTAGCCGCCGGTGGGATCGCTGAAAGGCATGCCGGTGATCCACTGTACATATTTGGCTGCGCCGAGGCTGAGCATCAATCGCCGTAACGGCCAGTTATTGACCCGGATGCCGCCGCGATAGCGCGTGCCTAAAACAAGGTCAGCATTTTTTGCTTCGGCCAAAAACGCGGGAATGTCGTTGGGGTCGTGAGAGAAATCGCCGTCCATTTCAAAAATTAACTCGTAGTCGCGCTCGAGTGCCCACTTAAAGCCCGCGCAGTATGCTCTTCCGAGGCCCTCTTTTTGTTTGCGATGCAGTACGTGAACAAAACTTTTTTTAGAAGATAATTCATCAGCCAAGTCGCCTGTGCCATCCGGGGAATTGTCATCAACCACTAAAACGTCCACTGGCAATTTTTCGAGCGCCTCCACGATTGCAGGGAGGTTGTCGCGTTCATTGTAAGTCGGCACAATGACGAGCGTTTCGTGGTCGGCATTCGGCATGCCGCAGAATTGCGGGCGAAAGGGGCGGGGCGCAAGGTTTTTAACAGGGGGCGAAGGATGATTCGGATTTTGTTTTTGTCATGTTGAAAATCCTACTCATCCCTGTTTATTCCTTAGGCAACAATGTTTTCAGAGGGCATGCATCGCAGTTCGGATCGCGCGGCTTGCAGTGGCGATTGCCGATGACGACCAATTGCGCGTGGTAATCGCGCCAATAATCCAGTTTTTCCGCGCCGCGTTTTTGGCTCAGGGAGTCGGCGCAGAGCGACTGCAAGTCATCGTAGCCAACCTCGGCGTCGCACCAACCGTGTCGTTCAAAAATGCGTTTCGTGTAGGTATCAATCACGAAACTGCTGTGGTCGCCCGCGTAGAGCAACATACTGTCAGCCGTTTCGGGGCCCACGCCGTTGATGGCCAGCAGGCGTTCGCGGATAATGGCGGTGTTGCCGTTGAAAAGGTGTTTCAAACTAGCGCGATGTTGTTCGACGAGTACGTCCACAAAATTGCGGAGCCGTTTGGCTTTGATATTGAAATAACCCGCGGGCCGAATGAGCTGCGAAAGTTTGGCGTTTGAGAGGTTGTAGATTTTCTTGGGCGTCAGCACCCGTGCGGATTTGAGATTGGCCAAGGCATGCTCCACATTTTTCCATGACGTATTTTGTGTGAGGATTGCGCCCACACAAATTTCGAACGGCGAATCCGCCGGCCACCATTTCAAATGCCCATGCGCCCGCCGCATCAGGCGATAGGCTTGGCGGAGCTCGGCTTGCATCCGCGGCATCGTGGTGACGAATCGGGAGGGTGTCAATTCAGGTTGAAATTCGCACCCGAAATTTTACCATTGGCAAATGGCGTACGTAAAAAAATCCTGGCGGGAAAAGTTGGCCGATGACAAGGATTTGCCAAAAATATTCGACACCCGAAACGGAAAAGTCTCCAAGAAATGGGGGGAAGGATTGTGCGCCATTCCCCGCCCGCGGGATGTGGCGGCCTTTATGCAAAAAGTGCGGAAAGGTAAGCTCACCACCATAAACGAATTGCGTGCCGCCGTGGCCGCACAACATGGGGCGGATTTCGGGTGCCCGATTACAACGGGCATTTTTGCTTGGATCGCCGCGCAGGCGGCCGAGGAGGCACTGTTGGATGGACGCAAGCGCGTGACACCCTATTGGCGAACGTTAAAAACCGGTGGCGAGGTGAATCCGAAATATCCCGGCGGAGTGGCTGCTCAGCGGAAATTGCTGGAAGCCGAAGGACATAAGGTGCTGAAGAAAGGGAAGCGATATTTGGTGGCTGATTTCGAATCACGGATTGAAACCCTCATTGCAAATCCGTGAAAATCGAGTCTGATTTTAGGCCAACAATTGTTGGCAGGCAGTTTGGAGGCGTTTCATTTGGGCGGCAGTTTTGGTTTCGAGGTAGCAGCGGATAACCGGTTCAGTGCCGCTGGCGCGGAAGGCAACCCATTCACCATTTGGAAGAAGAAATTTGTAGCCGTCGGTGGTGATGAATTTTTCGACTGGTGTGCTGCCGATGGTGTCGAGGCCTTGGGCGAGGCGTTTTAGGATGGCGGCTTTTTTTTCGGGGTTGATGTGGATATTGATGCGGTCGGTGTAGAATTTTCCAATTTGATTCTCGAGCAGCTTTAGGAGTTGGCCAAGAGATTTGTTTTCGACGGCGACGAGTTCGGCCATTAAGAGACAGGCGAGGATGCCGTCTTTTTCGGGCACGTGGCCTTTGACGCTGAGGCCGCCACTTTCTTCGCCGCCGACGATGATGGGCTCGGATTCCATAAGCGCACCGATGTATTTGAAGCCGACGGGAGTTTCGTGGAGCGGCACGCCAAGATGGGCGGCAATGGCGTCAATCATGTGGCTGGTGGGTACGGTGCGCACGGCGGCACCGGTCCAGCGGCGATTTTTTTTGAGATGATAGAGCGTGAGAGCGAGAATTTGGTTTGGGGTGAGCCAGGAACCATCGCGATCGACAATGCCGAAGCGGTCGGCATCGCCATCGAGCCCGAGGGCGAGCTGGGCTTGGCCGGTTTTTACGCACGCGGCGGCCGCGGCCATGCCTTCGGCGCTGGGTTCGGGTGGTTGTCCGCCAAAAAGCGGGTTGGGATGTTGATGGAAACGGGTGATTTTGACGCCGACTTCTTCCAGCAAAATATCAAGATAACCGCGGCCGGCGCCGTACATAAGTTCGACAGCGATTTTCATCTTCGCTTTTTTGATAGCGTCAAAGTCGACGAGCTGGCGGAGTCGGCGGAAATACGCGGGGCGTGGGTCGATTTCTTTGCATTCGAATGTGCCGATGACGGAGCCATCAAACTTCCACTGATCTTTTTGGCGGCGAGCGATATTGTATTCGACTGCGCGGGTGGCTTCCATCGTGGCGGGGGCGCCGTTGGCGAGGGAAAATTTCAGGCCCTGCCATTCGGCGGGGTTGTGGCTGGCGGTGAGGTTGATGCCGGCGGCGGCTTTGCGGGCGCGGATGGCGTGGCTAATGACGGGCGTGGGCGTGTCGCGATCGCAGAGCAGGGGGGTGAGATTGTTTGCGGCAAGCACTTCGGCAGCGGCAATCGCGAAGTCGCGGCCGAGGAATCGGGCGTCATGACCGAGAATGACGGTTGAGCGTTCTGAGTTTTTTAAGTAATCGGCAATGCCTTGGGTGGCAAGTCGAACGCGGTCGAAGGTGAAATCGCGCGCGATGAGGCCGCGCCAGCCGGAGGTGCCAAACTGGATTGGGTCCGCCATGTGGTTAGCGCTTCCAGTCGAAGGCCTTCTTCTTGACGGCGTATAAATAACCGACGAACAGGATGCCCAGGAAGGAAATCATGGAGCCAAAGATGAGCGCGGCGTTTGTCGCGAGCATATCTTTATATACGACGGCCCACGGGAAGAGAAAAATAACTTCGATGTCAAACAGGATAAAGAGCATCGCCACGAGATAAAACTTAACCGACAAACGTGGTGCGCCTTCGCCTTCGGCGGGCATACCGCATTCGTAGGGGGTATCTTTAGTGGGGTTGGTGTCGGCACGTTTGCCGATGAGTTTGGAGAGAATAAGATTGCCGGCGGCGAAGGCCACGGCCACGCCCAGCAAAATCAGCACCGGAAGGTATTGTTGTAATTGCCCGTCCACGCGGGTTTTGTAGGCGCGGGGAAGGGTGACGTCCAGCGCAAACGCTATTTGTGGCTTGCGTTTTTAGCCAGGATTCTCAACATTCGCCGCCCGTGGAATCCACAGAAACACATCCGGACCGGCTCATTGATTTTTGGGAATGGCTGGTCGAGAACCGTATGCAGGTAATTTTGGCGATCATCATTGCCATCGGTGCTGTGCTGATTGTGTATACCCAGCGGGTCAATGCGAAATTAGCCGAGGAAGAGTCGGGTGAGGATGTGTTGGCGGCCATGGATCTACGATTTTCCACGGATGAGGTGAACCCGTTTGTTACGGCTTCGGAACGGTTTGGCAACGTGGCGGTTAATCATCCGGGTACTGCGGGTGCGAGCAACGCAAAATTTTTGCAGGCGAGTGCTTTGTTTGATGAGGGGAAATTTAAAGAAGCCGATGCTGCTTTTGCCGGGTATGTTTCGGAAAACCCGCGGAGTCCGTTGTTGCCTGCCGCGGCGTTGGGACAGGCAGCGTGCAAAGCTTCGCTGGTTGATTCGGGTGCGGTGGCCGCTTACGAAAATGTCCGCAACCAATATCCCGGCACATCAGAAGCCGTGCAGGCGACGCTTGCGTTGGGCCGAATGGCGCTCGAAGCGAAGGATGCACCCAAGGCGCGCGAATTACTCACATCCGTTTCCACCAATCGCGTGTCCCTATTTTGGGGTACGATCGCGGATGACTTATTAAAGCAACTTCCGCCGGTTGAAGATAAATAAGCCTGCTTTTTCGACGTTTGTTGAAAATCCCTGACGTTGAATAACTCGGCCTTGACTCAAGGCACGACAATCCCTTTTCTAATCCCACGCCAAGATTGTGGCGGTTTGCCAAAAGGAGGCAACGAGGTTACTCAACGAGTGACTCAGGGAAACATTCAAGGAGAAAAGCTATGGCTGACGTGACTGGTAATCCATCGAACCCACCCATCGAATATCGTGCTGCGCCCGTGGAGGCTGCGCCGCAACAGGCCGTTTGGCCTGCTACTCAAACTGCCGCTGCCGCGGAGGACATTGCGACTGCGCCAATGGTGAAACAGATTTTATCAGAATTCATCGGCACGTTTGCGCTCGTGTTCGTGGCGGTCACCACGCTGTACTGGTTTGCGGTGGATTTCATCGCTATCGCATTGGCCAGTGCGCTGGTGGTGGCATTGATGGTGGGGGTGTTTGCGCGCTTTGGCAGTGGCCAATTTAACCCTGCCATCACACTGGGGCTTGTGCTCGGAGGGCGATTGAAATTCTCGCGCGCGGCCATAATCATACCGGTACAGTTGGTGGCCGCAGTTTTGGCGTCGTTGATGCTCGTCAATTTCCTGGGCCAAACAGAAAATCTTCAGTGGCGCTACCCCAAGGTTGCTGCTGCTGAGCCGGGTGTGGCAGCAGGTGCGTTGGCACCGCAGGGCGGCCAACCGGAGTTTGGCCTGCTCGCGCCTGTCGAAGCAGGAACACCGCGCATCCCCGAGCGGGTTGAAATTCCCGAGCCCATTGGCCGCGCCCAGCCGCGTCCGATCCCCGGTTCGCAACGGGTTACTATTTTACAGGCCATTGTGCTTGAGGCCGTGCTCACTTTTTTCTGGGGCATGGCGGCTTTCGCGGGATTGCGCCGGGGCGCACATCCGTTGCTTGGCCCGGTGCTCATCGGTGCGGCGGTGGCGGTTGGAATTTTGACTGCGGGGATTCTTACCGGCGGCGCAATGAATCCGGCGCGTGCTTTCGGGCCTGCGCTGGCGTCGGGTGCCTGGGCGAATCAAATGGTTTACTGGATCGGTCCCATGATAGGCGGCGCGCTGGCGGGCGTGATCTGCGGTCACTTCCTGTTTAACGATGAGGAGGAATCATCGGATGCACCGGCGTACCCGGCCACTTAATCAACTTACAAACAACTTGAGCAACGGAAGCCCCGGTGCCCTCCCATGAGGCCGGGGTTTTCTTTTTGAAAATGAACGAGCCCATTGAGGTCGCAGCAGGATTAGTTTTTCACAAAGGTCGCCTGCTCATTCACCAGCGTCCGGCGGGTGTGCATTTAGCGGGATTGTGGGAATTTCCGGGCGGCAAACGCGAAACCGGCGAAACCATGCCGCAATGTCTCCAGCGCGAAATGATGGAGGAACTTGGCGTTACTGTGGCCGTCGGTCAGTGCATCGAAACACTTACCCATGCATACCCCGAAAAAGTGGTGCGATTGGAGTTTTATTTGTGTGAGCTGATCAAAGGCGAACCGGCCGGGCTCGACGGTCAACGGTTTGTTTGGGTAACGGCGGATGAATTGGATGAGTATGAGTTTCCTGCTGCCGATGCTTGTTTGCTTGCCCGGTTGAAAACGGAAACGGATTGGTGGGAATAAAAATGGTCGGGGTGGTGAGGTTCGAACTCACGACCTCGTCGTCCCGAACGACGCGCGCTACCAGGCTGCGCTACACCCCGACTCAAAAATTTCGGAGCCATTTGGAATCCGAAAGGGCGGGCATTAAAGCGTATCGAGTCTTAAATGCAACGCGTTTTTTTGGTGAACTGAAAGTAACAACAAAATCCGGTAACAACCGGACTAACAATTGACCGCGGCCGAAAGTGGGATACATTGGGTGGGTCGCTTTGAGGCGGCTGGAATAATGCAACGCAATTTGCTCATTTTAATTTTAGGAATGCTGCTCTTTGACGGCTGGCAGGAAGCAGCTGCTTCACAGGCACCGTGGCGCATGGGATTGCGCTTAAACAATCAACAAGCGCGGCGCGGTTTTGCCTTGCTGCCCTTTGCGCGGGGTGCGCCGATCATTCCCGTGCGAACTTGGGCGCCGACGAATAACCCTGCGCTCCTTTCCACGAACCGTGCTGTTTTGCCCGACACGCTTCGTGTGCTGTTTCTGGGCAACTCCCTCACGGGTGGTTACAATATGCCCGAAGTACTCACTCGCATGAGCCGCACGGGTAAACTGAAAATCAAGGCAACCGCGCGCGCGCCATTTGGCTACACGCTCGATAATCACATGGCCGATATTTCCAGCCGTACAAATATTTCCACGACCGTTCAGGATCCGCTCTCCTTCACCAACCGGCTTGCGTGGCATGCAGTCATTTTGCAGGAGCACAGTCTGGTTCCGGTTTACAACTGGCAGCGATTAGTGGACTCCGTACAGCGGCTTGATGGGGCAGTGCGTACGGCACGCACTCAGTCGGCGTTGTTTATGCCGCAATCGCGGCCGGATTCGATTTTTTCGGAAGCAGAGTTTTTGGATCGATCCGAGGGTGCGTACCGATTGGCCGCTCAGCGCAACGGGAATCTCCCGGTGATCCCCGGCGGTCGCGCATGGCAGATGGTAGAAATGCGCGGCGAAAATAATATCCAGCTACGGGAACGCGATGGTCAGTTGCCTACGGCTCATGGCGCTTATTTGAATGCCTGTGTCATGTATGCCTTTTTGACGTGGCAAACTCCACTCGGTCTTTCTAATGGTGGGCTGCAACAGGTTAGTGAACGTGATGCGGAATATCTCCAGCGGATTGCGTGGGAGTTGTTTGTGTCGCGCCGGAGTGGCGTGCCGTTCTAGGCGAGCCGGAGGTCAGCCACGCATTCCACGTGTTGGGTTTGGGGGAACATGTCCAGCGCAGTGACGCTTTTCAATTCATAACCCTGTTCGCAAAGCCATTTGAGATCGCGCGCGAGTGTGGCCGGATGGCAGCTCACATAAATCACTTGGCGCGGCTTGATGTTGACCAGCATTTCCAACCCTTCTTTGTGAACCCCTTTGCGCGGGGGGTCGAGAATGAGGGTGGTGTCTTCCGCGGGGAAACGGTTGAGTAAGGCGTCCATTTGTTCCTCAGTTTTGCCTTGGATGAATTCGCCGTTTTCAATGCCGCGCGCGGCAAGATTTTTGCGCGCGGGGAGGATGCATTGCTTGTCGATATCGATGCCCACAAATCCCTCCACCAAATCGGACATCGAAAGGCTGAAAAATCCAATGCCGCAATACGCGTCCACGAGAAACTTCGTGCCCCCATTGGCGAGGCGGTCGCGTACCGTATCCACGAGCTTGGGAAGCAGGGTGAAATTATTTTGGAAAAATGAATCGCGGTGCATTTCCCAATCATCAGGCATCATGCGCAGTACAACTTTTTGCATGTTGCGGGGCGGTGGATCTTCGCGCACGGCTTGGAGTTGATCGTTGAGCGCTTCCTCGGCGATTTCACAGCGTTTGAGGTCTACGACTAATCGACTTTCCGAACGCAGGAACCCATAGATGGCTTTTTGTTGAAACTTGTCCCATTGGCGGCGAATCATAATGCGGTTGCGATAGCCATAGGGAGAAGGGCAGGGGATGAGTTCATCAACAATTTCCGGCGAAAAACCGCCCACGCGAACGAAGAGATTGCGTACCTGCTCAAGTTTGATGCGCCCCTGTGCCTCGTAGTCAATATGCTGATATTGGCATCCGCCGCATTCGCCGAAGTATTGGCATTTGGGATCCACCCGGTCGGGCGATGGAGTGATAATTTGCAGTAGCCGCGCGCGGGCGAAATCACTTTTGCGTTCGATGATTTCCACCAAAGCCACTTCGCCGAGGATCACAAAAGGGACGAATACCACAAAGCCATCAACCTTGGCGACTCCATCGCCGCCAAAGGCCATATCGGAAATTTCTATTTCAAGCCGATCCCCAACGTTTAGTGAAGCTGGGGGAGATTCAGTTTCTTCCATTAATGATCTTTCCGCACATGTTCGCGAAGCAGGTCGCGGCCGAAATCGCCATTGAAATCGCGCCAGGTTGCATGCACGTGATTGGCGCCATTTTGTGTGTTCGCGTATTCCAATAAAAAGCTCGGGCCTTGTACGCGATAATAATGTGGCTCAAATTGTTTGGTGCTGCCTGCCCATGAAAACCGGATTTTTTCAAGGCCGCCTTTTTCAATTTTGGCCCAGTCTTCTTTGGCAACGATGGCCCGATGGCGATTGATATATTCCTTGATTAATTCGACCAACATCTGTTGCCCTGCCTTGTCTAATTGACCGTATGCGACCCCCGTTTGTTCGAGTGCCTTGGCGGATGGAAGTGCTGCGGTCAGAATATCTTTGGGAGCTTTGTTTGCAATCACCGCGGATTTTTTTTGAGATTCCCCTAAAGACAGCCGCAGTTTGCGGGCCAGGTTTTCTTCCGCCTCCAAAGCCACCAGCCGCCGGCCCGGGCCAAAATCACAGATTGCCGGATTGCTGCCCCAGAAGGAAGGCACCCCTGCCAATTGACCGTTCACGATGGTGTAGTTGAGCGAAAGATGGTGGCCTTCAAAACGCCAACCCCATGTCCCTTTGGAGCCGGGTTTGCCAAAAATCAAAATGTGATACGCCTCTGAGTCCCGGACAAACCGTCGATTCTTTCCTTCGAGAACAAAAAGAATATCTTCAAGAAACATGATATTGCGGATCTTGGTATGCCCTGTTTCACTGAGCACGGTTTTGAGAAGTGTGTGGGCCAATTTACGTTGAGCGGGGGTCATTTCTTTGATTTGAAGTCCTTTTCGGTATCCATCCTTGAGCATTTCTGCAGGGAGGAAATTCCAATCAGTCCGGGCTTCTGATTTGAATGCGTACGCCGCTTTTTTAGTTTGATTTGCGTTGAGGCTTGCGAGCAAACCATTGGCGGCTTGGGCCATGTTAGCAGGGAAATCGGCGGTGCGTCCGTTTTGGGCAAGCAGCAGTCCGAAAACAAGAATGATCATTTTAGAGAATTTCATCGGCCGCGATTGTCACTATGAGGAGCGGAATGACAAGCAGATTGCGCCGATTGTGTTTAGCCATTAAGGTTCGCCCCGTGAAACTTTTGTTCATTGGAGACATTGTCGGAAAGCCGGGCCGGCACGCGGTGCGTGATTTAGTGCCTTTATTGCGGGACCGCCATCAATTGGATTTGGTGATCGCCAATGGCGAAAACGCCGTCGGCGGCAGCGGCATTAACCGTGAGAAAGCGAACGAAATTTTTGATGCCGGAGTGGATGTTATGACCTGTGGCGATCATCTTTGGGATCAGCGTGAGGTCCTGGAGTTGCTGGACAGCGAGCCTCGTTTTGTGCGACCGACTAATTATCCGCCCGGCACGCCCGGGCAGGGCAGCACTTTATTCGAACGTGCGGGATTGCCCACCGTCGGCATAATCAACGCGCAAGGCCGCACCTTTATGCGCGGGGAAATGGAAAACCCATTTCGTACGGTAGCCGAGGAAGTCAAGAAGCTTGCTCCGATCGCGCCGGTGATATTTGTGGATTTTCATGCGGAAGCCACCAGCGAAAAAATTGCCATGGGACGAATGCTGGATGGGGATGTGAGCGCGGTGGTGGGCACGCACACGCACGTGCAAACGGCGGATGAAACCATTTTTCCCGGCGGCACGGCTTTCCTTTGCGACGCTGGTTTTACGGGCCCGCACGATGGAGTGATCGGTCGTGAATGGAAGCCGGTGGTTCATCGATTCCTCACCAGCCAACCCCAGAGGTTTCCCGTTGCCAAAGGCCGTGTGCTGTTGCAGGGGGTGATCATCGAGGTCGATGGCGCTACCGGCAAAGCTACTTCGATCGAGCGAGTGAATGAGGCGCTTTAGAACGAGTCCGTGCGTTCGGTGCTTTCAAATAAATCGTTTATCTGTCAATTTCTCCGACCCATGAATTCGATGACCGGCTATGGACGCGGCGAATCGTCGCGCGATGGCGCAAAGCTCACAGTAGAAATCAGCACGGTAAACCGCAAGCAGGCGGAATTATCGTTATACCTGCCTCGGGAACTGGATGCCTTAGAAAACCGGGCACGCGATGAAATTAACTCGCGCATTTCCCGCGGACGCATCGTGGCGCGGGTGGGCTTGTCGACCACGGACGGGAATGGGACGGAGGTGAAACTCGATGCCAACCTCGCAAAACGTTTCGCCCGCGAATATCGAAAACTTGCCAAGGAGCTGAAGTTGAAAGACGACCTTGGCATCGACACGATTTTACGCGCCCCCGGTGTGTTGAAACAATGTGATGAGGCGCTGGACGTTGAGAAAGTGTGGCCCACGTTACGAAAGGCACTGCGCGATGCATTGGCGGATTTGCTTTCGATGCGCACCCGCGAGGGAGCAAATCTTAAAAAAGATTTACAGCAACGTATTGGCACCATGCAAAAGGCGGTGAAGAAAATTGCAAAGCAGGCACCGTCTACCGTGAAACGGCATCGCGAGCAATTACACGAGCGCCTGATTTCCGCCGGGCTGGAATTGGGCAAGGGCGATGACGAGCGGTTGCTCAAAGAAGTGGCGATGTTTGCGGACAGGATAGATATCACGGAGGAACTCACGCGGCTGGAAAGTCACTTTGGGCAGTTCAACGATTGCGCAAAAACAAAAGGGCCGGTGGGTCGCACCCTTGATTTTCTTTCACAGGAAATGAATCGGGAAATTAACACAATCGGTTCGAAGGGGAATGATGCGGCCATTTCAAAGATGGTAGTGACGCTGAAAAGTGAGTTGGAAAAATTTCGTGAGCAGGTGCAAAACGTGGAGTGATGAGGGGTGACAGTCAATCCCAGCCGATTTTGTGGGTGCTCTCCGGTCCATCGGGAGTAGGGAAAACAACCGTCGCACTGCGGTTGCTGGCGGAGAACCCTTCGCTCGTCCGCGTGGTAACCTGTACCACTCGCGCCCCCCGCAAAGGCGAAGTGGACGGTGAGGCATATCATTTTTTGAGTGAGACGGAATTCACTCAAGGGGTGGATGCGGGCGAATTTTTGGAACACGCCGAAGTGTATGGCCAAAGATATGGCACGATGAAATCTGCGGTGACCGAAGCACTCGCCGCAGGGAAGGATGTGCTGGTGGTAAATGATGTGCAAGGCGCGCTGACGTTTACTGAAATGGCGCGACGGGATGAAGGTTTGGCAAAGGCCTTGAGCACCATTTTTATTGTAGCCGAAAATACGGCAGCGTTGAGGGCGCGTTTGGAAATGCGCGGTGAGGATGCGCCTGCAGTGATTGCCGGACGACTGGCCGTTGCAGATGCGGAGATGGCGCAGCAGGATCAATTTGACCACGTCGTGGTGAGCGGCACACGCGAGGAGGATGCTGCGGCGGTGCAGGAAATTTTTGCAAACGCAAAATAATGGCAAAACGTAAAATAATCGCACTTGGGGTAACGGGCTCCATTGCTGCCCACAAAGCGGTGGATGTGTGCAGTTCGCTGGCAAAAGGCGGGGCGGATGTGCACGTGGTGATGACCCGGGATGCGCAGGAATTTGTGACGCCGTTGCCATTCAAAACGCTTTCGCGCAATCCGGTGATCACCAGCCTTTATGATGAGGAAGAGGGCTGGCAGCCGGCGCACATTCGTCTGGCGGATGAGGCGGATTTGCTGATCATCGCCCCGGCCACGGCTAATTGCCTTGCCAAGCTTGCTCATGGGCAGGCGGATGACGCACTGGGCTGCATCGCGTTGGCATTGAACCCTGATGCAAAATTGATGATCGCGCCGGCGATGAACGGAAAAATGTGGAGCCATCCGGCCACGCAGGCAAATGTGGCGTTATTGCGGGATCGAGGTGCGCAATTCATCGGCCCGGCCGAGGGCGAACTGGCGTGTGGCTACGAGGGACTTGGCCGGTTGGAATCTGCCGAATTAATTGTCGGAGCGGCCTTGCAGTGGGTGGGGCTTTCATCTTAGAAACTTCATTTCCCGATGCCAGCCATTAAAAAAATCCGTCACTTTTTCAAGCTCGTGAGCACCTCGTCTATTGATCAGGACGAGCAATACTCGCGGTTGAAATTGATGGAACGCGACCTCGGCGTGCCGATTAAAATTTTTGTGTTAGCCATCACAGCGTATTTCCTGTTTTTCACTGACGAGTTCAAAGGGACGCAGTGGCTGGATGTGGCGCTGGAACCGGTTCAGGAATTTTTCATGGGGTATGTGCTTGTCAATGTTGGGGCGATTGCTTTCCTGTTGTTTTTCAACCGCTGGCCGTTGCGTGTGGTGCATTGGGTGACGTTGGTGATGAATTTTGTGGATGCCCTGGTGGTGTCAGCATTGGTGGTCATCACCGGCGGGCTTGATAGTATGGTCTATTATGTTTTCGTGGTGCTCATTATTCGGAACGCAGTTAGCGTTCCGATTCCGGCAACCCAGATTTCGATCAATCTGCTGACGACGGCAGGATATGCGGCAGCCATTTTTATCTGGAAAGGTTGGTTCTCACAGGTCACGGGATTGGATGATGATTTGAGCGGAGCATTTCCTGGCCCGGCGACCGTAGAGCAGGTTGCTCAGGCAAATACGTTGGAGCAGGATCAATATGAAAGCGCCTTGTTTGTAATCCGGGTTTTCTTTTTGGTGTTGATGACGGCGCTGTGTTATGGGGTGCAGGTGTTGTTTGATCGTGACCAAATTTCGCAGCGGGAGTCGCGGGAGTACACGCTGCGCCGTGAGCAATTACGATCCACCGGGCGCTTGGCGGCGGAGATTGCGCACCGACTCAAGAATCCTCTTTCGATTATCAATAACGCGGCGTTCTCCATGCAGCGTCATTCGGCGGGACAGGATGAAAATGCAGCCAAGCAATTGGGCATGATTCGGAGCGAGGTTGATCGATCGGACCGGATCCTGACGGAGTTGATGGGGTATGCGCGACTTTCGGAAGGGCGCGTGGAGCGGCTCAAGGTGAAGGATGAAATAAGGGTGTCGATTGAGGACGTCTTCCCGAAGGTTTCCAATTTTGAAATCACGGTCAACCAACGGATATCAGATGCGCTTCCACCACTGATGATGCAGCGCGCTCATTTGCGGGAAATTCTGGTGAATGTCTTGGTGAATGCCAGAGAATCTACATCCAAGGGCGGTAGCGTTGATGTTTCGTGCCAACCTTTGGCGAATTATGAAATTGAAATTCGGGTCAAGGACAGCGGGCCGGGAGTACCGGAAGATCAGATCGAACGGATTTTTGAGGCATATTTCACCACCAAAGAAAAGGGAACAGGCCTCGGACTTTCGATTGTGAAACAAAACACCGAGCTATATGGGGGCAAAATTCACGTTGAATCGGTGCTTGGAACCGGAACGGAATTCATTCTAACCTTTCCCACCCGAGCCCTTTAAAGCCACTGAGTTATGAAACCCGACCTCCCCCCAGTCCTAGTGGTTGATGATGAGCCGAACATGCGCGAAACCGTGCGTGAAATGCTCAACGACGATGGCTTTGCCGTGGAGCTGGCCGAATCCGCCGAACAAGCGCTCGAGATGATGGCCGCCCCCGGCGCGGAATTTTTCATGGTGATTACCGATGGACGGCTCGGCGGCATGAGTGGCTACGATCTCATCCGGAAAATGGCTCAGGATTTCCCCAAACTCCAGGTCATCCTGATCACCGCTTTTGCCACCCCAAAACTTGCAGTGGAGGCCATTCAGGCCGGTGCGGCGGATTATCTTTCGAAACCGTTTGCTCCCGAAGAATTACTGCACGCGGTCGATCGTTGCCGCGATCATTTTGAGCTGACTGCTGAAAATAAAACCCTGCGCGCGCGTTCCCGGGGCAGTGAGGTTTACGAAGTACAACAAATTATCGGCGAATCGCCCCAAATGATCGAGCTGCGTCAGTTTATCCAAACCGTGGGCCCCACCGATTCCACAGTACTTATTCTTGGCGAAAGCGGCACTGGAAAAGAACTGGTGGCCGGATCCATTCACAACCTCAGCCGCCGCACAGATAAACATTACATCCGCCTCAATTGCGCCGCCATTCCTGAAACGCTTTTGGAGAGCGAATTGTTTGGTCACGAAAAAGGCGCATTCACCGGCGCCCTGCGCACCAAGCCCGGCCGGGTAGAAGAGGCGAATGGTGGGACGATTTTTCTCGATGAAATCGGCGACATGAGCCGCCCCCTGCAGGCGAAGTTGCTTCGGTTTCTCGAGGATGGTTCGTTCACGCGCGTGGGGGGCAATGAGGAAAAGCGCGTTGATGTGCGGATCATTTCTGCGACCAATCGCGACATTGTGACAGCCATCAAAGACAATGAATTTCGCGAAGATTTATATCATCGTCTCAACGTGATGAAATTCCGTCCGCCCCCCTTACGCGATCGCGGCGATGATGTCGTGCAATTGGCGGAATTTTTCCTCAATCAACATTGTCAAAACTTGGGTCGGAGCAAGTTGGGACTTTCTAAAGAGGCATCACAAAAACTGATGAGGCACAATTGGCCCGGCAATGTGCGCGAATTACGCAACGTCATGGAACGCGCCGCCATTCTGGAGCAAACAGACGAGGTGCTGAATTCCAGCCTGCCGGATTTCGAAATGGAAATGCGCCTGCGACAATCTGATGATAGCGGGGCGGAGATCAATCTTGAAGCAGGCTTTGCCGAAGCGGTGGCTGAATTTGAGCGCCGAATGATCACCGCCGCTCTTGAGCGGAATCAATACAACATGAATCGCAGCGCTGAGATGTTGAAAATGACCCGTCATTCTCTCCGCTATCGGATGCAGCAACTCGGTCTCTCCATGTCCGGCGGTACTAGCGGTGACGACGGCGACAGCGAATAATCCTGCCGCCTTGGAAGCCAGCCGCGCCATCACGCGCCGCAGTGCTTCGAATTTGGCGCTTTCCTTTGTGGCACTCGACAAGCGTCGCCGCAACGCGATGAGTGCCCTATACGCATTCTGTCGGCAGGTTGATGATGTTGCTGATGATGAAACCCAACCCCGCGAACAGCGCGCTGCCACCTTGCAGGATTGGCGCGAAGATATCCGCCGCGCTTGCGAAGGCGGTCAGCCGCGTACCCAAGTCAATCAGGCGCTGCAGCCGGTTATCGAACAATACGCCCTCAAGTTTGAATATTTTGACGAGCTCATTCGCGGCATGGAAATGGATCTTGCGCAGGATCGTTTTGAGACTCGCGAAGAATTGGATTGCTATTGTTATCGCGCCGCTTCCGTGGTCGGCCTGTTGAGCATCGAAATTTTTGGCTATCGCAACGACGCCTGCCAGCAATATGCCGTGCACCTTGGCAAAGCCCTGCAGCTGACCAACATTCTCCGCGACGTCGGCAATGATGCCGCGCGTGGTCGCATTTACCTTCCTGTTTCTGATATGGAGAAATACGGCGTGGATCCACAATCTTTGCTGGACTTAAAATACTCCGCCGCCTTTCACAACCTCGCCGCGGCCACCGCCGTGCGGGCGCGCAGCCATTACCAAATGGCGTCTGAATTATTACCCGCAGCCGATCGGCGCGCCATGGTGGCTGCCGAGGCGATGGGGGCGGTGTACTGGCGATTGCTGCGGCGGATGGAAAACAATAAATTCCGTGTCTTCGGGCCGCGCCCCACGCGGCTTGGCCGGGTTCACAAGCTGGCGCTCGTCTTCGGTACGTGGTGGCGCATCAAGACCGGCTCCAACCGTCCCAATTATGGCTGCGGTTGATTTGGGAACAGTTTTCCACTAACCTCATCCCGTGCACATTCAGTTCACCAAAATGAATGGGGCGGGAAATGACTTCGTGCTGATCGATAATCGCGATGGCGCGATTTCGCTTGGGCGTGAACAAATCGCCAAACTCTGCCATCGCCAGCGCGGCGTGGGAGCCGATGGATTAATCCTCCTCAAAAATGCCGAGGGCGAGGGCGATTGGGCTTGGGATTTTTATAATGCCGACGGCAGCGACGCTGAGATGTGCGGCAATGGTGCGCGTTGTTTTGCCAGTTACATTCAACACTCGATAGGCGGCGATGGCGAGTTGAGTTTTGAAACCGCATGCGGCCTTGTGCGCGCCACTGTTGACGATACCACCGTAACGGTGACTCTGACCGACCCCACCCACCTCGCACTGAACGAAACGATTAGGACCCAAGCCGGCGAACAAACCATCCATTCTCTCAACACCGGTGTCCCGCACGCGGTGCTGTTTGTGGACAATGCTGATGCCGCGATGGTGGATCGCATGGGAGAAGAGATTCGTTTCCACGATCATTTCGCGCCCGCAGGCACGAATGTGAATTTTGTGCAAATCTTGTCGCCCGGTCAAATCCGTGTGCGCACCTACGAGCGCGGTGTGGGTGAAACCCTCGCCTGCGGTACCGGCGTAAGCGCTGGAGCCATCATCACCGCTTATCTCAACGATTGGGCGCCGACCGTGCAAGTGACAGTCCTCGGCGGCGACACCCTAACCGTAGATTTCCACGGCGATGGTGAAACATTCTCAAACGTTAAACTCACCGGCCCTGCGCAATTTGTGTTTGAAGGAACAGCGGCAGTTTAGGAAGGGAAGGGTTGGGTTTACCTTACCAATTCCCTTGAATCTACCCCGTTCCGCCTGCTAGCTTACACCACGCAATGTTTACCGGAGTTTATACCGCACTCGTCACGCCCTTCAAGAAAGGGTGCCTAGATGAGACTGCATTGAAAAAACTTGTTGAGCTGCAGGTGAAATGTGGAGTGGATGGTATTGTGCCCGTGGGGACCACCGGCGAATCGCCCACAGTCGATTTTGAAGAGCATGTGCGGATCATTGAATTGGCAGTTTATTACGCGAAGGGCCGGTGCAAAATCATCGCCGGCAGTGGCGCAAATTCCACCGAGGAAGCCGTGTATCTCACCAAATCTGCCGAGTATGCCGGTGCGGATGGCTCACTGCAAGTGTGCCCCTATTACAACAAGCCTTCGCAGGACGGCCTTTACGCGCACTTCAGCGAGATTGCCAAATCCACCAATTTACCCATCATACTTTACAGCATTCCCGGGCGCTGCAACGTGGAAATTGCCGTGCCCACCGTGGTACGTCTCGCGTCAGATTGTCCAAATATTGTGTGCATTAAAGAAGCTGGCGGCGACGTGGATCGCGTCAGCCAATTGCGCGCTGCCTTGCCCCGGCAATTTACCATCCTCAGTGGCGACGATGCCCTCACGCTGCCTTTCATGGCTGTCGGCGCAAAGGGGGTTATTAGTGTTTCGAGCAACTTGATTCCGAGGCAGCTCGCCAAAATGGTTCATGCTTTTCTGGAGGGAGATGCCAAAGGCGCGCTGAAGTTGCACGAAAAATATTATCCGCTCTTCAAGGATCTGTTTATCGAAACCAACCCGGTCCCCGTTAAGGCTGCGTTGGCCATGAAAGGGTTGGTCGCCGAGGAGTACCGGCTTCCATTGGTTAAAATGAATCCTGAACACCGCCGCAAATTGCGTGCCACGCTTAAGGCAACGGGTGTGCTCAAGTAACATGGTCAAAATCATAATTCACGGTTCCAAAGGGCGAATGGGCCAAATGCTAATCGCGTGCGGGGAATCGATGGACGGCATCGAGATCGTCGCAGGCGTGGACGAAGGCGATGACTTATCCGCCCTCATCGCCGACTGCGATGCGGTGATCGATTTTAGTCTCCACAGCGCCAGCGCTGGATGCGCAATGCTCTGCGCCAAGCATGACAAAGCGTTTGTCATCGGCACCACCGGTCACTCTGATGCGGAGAAATCTGAAATCCTTAATCACCAATCAGAAATCCCGATTGTCTGGGCCAGTAATTATTCAACCGGGGTGAACACGCTTTTCTGGCTCACAAAAAAGGCCACTGAAATCCTCGGGCCGAATTTTGATTTGGAAGTGGTGGAGATGCATCACCGCCACAAAGTCGATGCCCCCAGTGGCACGGCCACGACACTCGGCGAAATTCTGCTCGAAGTTCGTAATCAACAAAACGACGCACTGCGTCACGGTCGCGAAGGAATCGTGGGTGCGCGGACGAACGAGGAAATTGGGATTCACAGCCTGCGCGGTGGCGACGTGGTGGGAGATCACACGGTTATTTATGCCGGTGCCGGTGAACGCCTCGAGCTCACTCATAAAGCGGCCAGCCGCGAAACCTTTGCCAACGGAGCCCTTCGCGCCGCACAATGGGCCGTCCAGCAATCGCCCGGCCTTTATGATATGCAGAATGTGTTAGGCTTGGAATGAATCCCGATCCGATTTGTCTCATCGCCATCGGTTCCAATCTGGGTGACTCGGTTGCCAATATTCAGCGCGCTTTCGAAGAACTCCAAAACATTTCCGCCTTCCAAATTCAAAAATCCTCACTATGGCGCAGCACGCCAGTCGATTGCCCGCCCGACTCACCTGATTTTATCAACGCCGCCGCCGCCTTTGAGCCATTGGAAAACGAGACGGCGGAATCGCTCCTTACCAAACTTCAACAACTCGAATCCAAGTTTGGCCGCCGACCTAAAGCGATCTTGAATGAAGCGCGTTCTCTCGACCTTGATCTCATCGCCTTCAAAAATGAAACTCGCAACACACAATTCCTGGCTCTTCCACACCCACGCTTCCATCAACGACGATTCGTGCTTGCGCCCCTGAATGAACTTGCGCCTCAGATGGTTCTACCCGGCCAAACTCAAACCGTAGGTCAACTCCTCGAAGCGCTCGACACGGACGAATCCGTTACGCTAATCTCGACCGATGGCTAATGACCCAACGTCCGTCCCGCGCCGTTGGTATCAATCCTTGGGGCCGGGGCTCATCACCGCCTGCGTGGTTATCGGTCCGGGCAGCATTCTCACCAGTTCCAAAGCAGGTGCCGCAAACGGGTACACGCTGAGCTGGGTCATCGCCGCTGCGGCTCTCTTCATGCTGGCCTTTACCACCATGGCCGTGCGACTGGGGGTCGTGGCTGCCGATTCACCGGGAACCCTGCTCGCACGCAGTGTCGGCCGATGGTTGGCAGTGTTGATCGGCGTTTCAGTGTTTTTTATCGCTTCAGCATTTCAATTCGGAAACAACCTCGGCGCTCACACCGCAATCAACACTTATCTTGAATCTGATTATTTGATCATCGTCTTCAATGCTGCTGCGATTGCATTTTTGTTTTGTTTCAAAAACCTTTATCGGGCTCTAGAAAAATTAATGATGGTGTTTGTGGGCGTGATGTTGATCGCATTCACAGCCAATTTATTTTTTGCCAAACCCGCTGCATCGGAGTGGGCGCGAGGATTTGTTCCACGCGCTGTCGGTGAACTGGATTGGGTGGTACTTGGTTTGGTGGGGACGACTTTTGCAATCGCCGCGGCGTATTTTCAAATTTATCTCGTACGCCAAAAGGGCGTAAGCCGGGATGGCTTGGCGGGAAGTTTGCTCGATTCGCGCGTGGGTGTGGTGATTATCGGATTAGTTACATTGATGATCATGGGCACGGCTGCCTCGGTCTTGCGCGGCAAAGAACTTCAGGACGCCGGTGATGTGGCCCGCCAATTGCAGCCGCTCTTTGGCGACTGGGGGAAGGGCCTGTTTTGTCTCGGATTATTTTCCGGCGCGTATTCTTCGTTTCTGATTAACTCAATGGTCGGTGGCTTTGTGCTTTCCGACGGCCTCGGCCTGGGCAGTGCGCCCGGAGATAAATGGCCGCGCTACCTCACGGCTGTGGTTTTGCTCGTTGGGATGGGGATGGCATTGTTTGTGGTTCGCACCGGCGCCCGACCCGTGGCTGCGATCGTGATGGCTCAGGCAGTCACTGTAATCGTCGCACCGCTGTTGGCCGGAGTTCTGTTGTGGTTTTGCAATCAGGAAAAATTTATGGGCAATCAACGCAACGGCTGGCTCTTGAATCTGCTCGGCGGGCTTGGATTTATCATCCTGCTCGCAATGGCCTGGAACACAGCGTTCAACAAAGTTTGGCCCAAGATCAGCGCCTTAACCAATTGAACCCAGCAATTTCCGCTTGTCGTCGCTTTGCCTTTGCGTGAATGGTGGCGCGTGCCTGTCGTGAAAATAACCCCCGACATCATCCGTCAAATGAAAAGCCGCGAGCCCATCGCGGCGCTGACGGCCTATGATTATTCCATGGCCAAACTGCTCGACCGATGCGGCGTGCCGTTACTGTTGGTGGGTGATTCGCTCGGCATGATTGCCCTGGGATTGCCTGATACCACCGGCGTGACCATGGAAGATATGCTCCATCACACCCGCGCGGCAGCCCGCGCACAGCCTCGAGCGTTGTTGGCGGCTGACTTGCCCGCAGGCAGTTATGCCACGCCCGAAGCAGCTCTGGCCAATGCCCGCCGATTGATGGAGAGCGGCGCAGAGGCAGTGAAAGCAGAGGGTGGTTTGAGCATCGACGCCCAAGTGCGTGCCATTGTGGCTGATGGCATTCCCTTTCTCGGTCACTTAGGAATGCTGCCACAAAACGTGCAAGCCGAAGGCGGCTACAAAATCAAAGGCCGCAGTGCGGAGGAACAATCGGCGTTGCGGGCCGATGCAGCAGCATTGGTCGATGCAGGCGCGTTTGGCATTGTATTGGAATTGGTGGAGGCGGAGCTTGCTGCAGAATTGACTTCCACGCTAACCATCCCGACCATTGGAATCGCCTCCGGCACCGGATGCGACGGGCAAATTTTGGTGACCACCGATCTATGGGCCACATCGCCGGACTTCATCCCGCGCCACGCCCAGCCCAACAAACAGGTGAAATTGGAAATGGAAAAGACGATTGAAAATTGGATGAACCAATTATAATCACAGAACGATCAGAAGGAAATCTTCGTGCACCTGTGATGAAAATGAAAAAACTAACTCACATTGACGCAAAAGGCGAAGCCAGAATGGTGGACGTTTCCGCCAAGCCGGCGCAGCATCGCAGCGCTACTGCGCGCGGCGAGATTCGGATGGCGAAAGAAACGCTTGCTCTAATTCGTCGGGACAAGATTGCCAAAGGCAACGTGCTGGCCACCGCGCGCATCGCAGGCATCCAAGCCGCCAAACGTACGGGTGATTTGATTCCGATGTGTCATCCATTGCCAATCAATCATTGCGAAGTGGAATTCACATTTCCGAAAACGGGCAACGCAATCCTTATCAGCGCCACGGCAAAGGTGACGGCACAAACGGGCGTTGAAATGGAGGCCCTCACGGCGGTAAACCTCGCCGCATTAACCATTTATGATATGTGCAAGGCGGTTGATAAAAAAATGCGTATCACCAATGTAAAACTGGTTTCAAAAACAAAACGATGAATATACAGGTGGGAATTATCACCGTGTCCGACCGTGCCGCGGCGGGCGAATACAAAAACCTCGGCGGCCCGCTTCTGGCCAAGGCCGCCGATGGTTACGGCTGGGCGGTGCTTGCCGAGGCGGTAGTGCGCGATGAGGTGGAACAAATCCAACGCGCCATCCGCGAACAAATCGCAAAGGGCTGCCATCTCGTGCTTACCACCGGCGGTACCGGTGTGGCGCCGCGTGATGTCACCCCCGAGGCCGTGCGGGAAATTGCCGATCGCGAATTGCCCGGCTTTGGCGAAGTGATGCGGATGGAATCAATGAAAATCACCGAGAACGCAATCCTCTCCCGTAGCCTCGCGGTTGCGGTGGGTAATGCGTTAGTAATTTGTTTGCCCGGAAAACCAAAGGGCGCGGTCGAATGCCTCGGTTTTGTCGTTGGGGCGATCCCGCATTGCGTGGAAGTCGTAGCGGGTGTTCCAACAAGTTGCTGATGGTTGATTCCGGCATCCAATTTTATAATCGTTACACCGACACGGTGGAGAACGAAGTTGTCTACGGCGAGCGATGGCTGCGTTGGATCCTATTTAATCCGTTCGGCCAAATCGCATTGCACGCGGTGGCAAAGCGCGCGTGGTTTTCGCGATGGTATGGCTGGCGAATGAGCTGCGCGGGCAGCGCCTCGCGCGTGAAACCATTCATCGAGCAATACGGAATCGCTGAAGGCGAGCACGTCAAGGCGGCGGATGAGTTTACCTCGTTTAACGATTTCTTTTATCGCAAACTTAAGCCCGGGGCGCGACCAGTGGATGCGGCGGGTGACTCCGTGGTGTTTCCCGCAGACGGGCGTCATCTTGGGTTCGCAAAGGCCTCGGAGGTGGAAGGTGTGTTTGTGAAAGGGCAACAATTTGATTTGCCGCGCCTTTTGGGAGATGCCTCGCTGGTCAAGCGATTTGCTGATGGCGCGGCGGTGTTTTCGCGGTTGTGTCCGGTGGATTATCATCGTTTTCATTTCCCTGTGGCGGGCGTCCCGCAAGAGGCGCGCTTGATCAATGGCCCTTTATATTCTGTGAATCCGCTGGCCCTGCGTGATCGTCTGGCGATCCTCTGGGAAAACAAACGATTCATTACTGAAATCAAAACGGAAAAAAATGGAAGCGTGCTGACGATCGAAATCGGTGCGACAAACGTGGGCAGCGTCAATCACACATTCGTGCCCTTGCGCGCGGTATCAAAAGGTGAAGAGAAAGGGTGTTTCGCCTTTGGTGGTTCGGCGACGTTTACAATTTTTGAGCCGGGCCGCGTGGAGCTGGCGGCCGATTTGCTGGAGCATTCGGCCCAAAGACGTGAGGTTTACGCCAAAGTAGGTGATCGAATGGGGTCGTTCCGGTCTTGATTAACCGGGGGTGCAGCAGATAATCGCGCCAGAGAATTTATGAGAACCTTTGTTTATTTAATGTCCACGTGCAGCTTGATGTGCGCTGCAGATTATCGGCCCGGACCGAACGCACAACGTCAGGAGGGCGTGCCGAGCGGTAAAGTAATCCAAGGCGAATGGAATCATTGCAAGGCATTCCCGGGCACAACACGTTCGTATTGGGTGTACATTCCGGCACAGTACAATCCAAAGCAGCCAGCAAACCTGATGGTGTTTCAGGATGGCGGCGGGTTTGTCCGTGAGAATGGCCACACGCGTGTGCCGATTGTGTTCGACAATCTCATTCACAAAAAAGAATTACCGGTGACGATCGGACTCTTTGTCAATCCGGGCACCGTGCCGCCCAGCGAGGCGGGAAATCAACCGCGGCGCAATCGGGCGTTTGAATACGACACGGTGAGTGTCGACTACGCCAATTTTATCATCGATGAACTCTGGCCGGTGGTTGCGAAAATGCATAGCCTAAAGATTGCGAAAAATCCACGTTCGCGGGCAATTTGCGGAAACAGCTCCGGCGGCATCGCAGCATTCACCGCGGCGTGGTTTCGGCCGGATTTCTTTGGCGGCGTGATCAGTCATGTCGGGAGTTTTACAAATATCCGCGGGGGTTATGTCTACCCCGCGCTAATTCGTAAGACCGAGCGGAAAAACATCCGCGTATTGCTGGCGGAAGGTCGAAATGATTTGGATAATTTGCATGGGCATTGGCCGCTCTCGAATGCACAAATGTCAGCGGCGCTCCGGTTCAAAGGCTACGAGCATAAGATGGTTTGGGGAGAGGATGGCCATAGCGGTCGGCACGGCGGCTCAATTTTCCCGCAATCAGTGAAGTGGATTTTCAGCGATGCAAAAAATGAAGCAATTGAAAAACCACAGCCAAAAATACCTGAATACAAGTACACAAAGGATTCGGAACGTCAAAGAGATGTGCCGCGCGGCAAGGTGACAGAGCATCTTCTTGAGAGTAAAATTTTCAAAGATACTCGACGCGAGTATTTCGTGTACGTGCCCGCGCAGTACCGGGCCGAGCAACCCGCGTGTGTGATGGTGTTTCAGGATGGCCATGCGTATGTGAACGAAAAGGGTGATGTGCGTGCGTCGATTGTATTCGACAATCTCATTCATAAAAAAGAAATGCCGGTAACGATTGGTGTCTTTGTGAATCCAGGGCATCGCGGGAAGGAGTTTCCAGAAAATCGATGGCGTGCAAATAATCGGAGCTTTGAATACGATTCACTTGGCGATCAGTATGCGCGTTTCGTGCTGGAGGAGTTGTTACCGGCGGTTGGCGCGAACTATAATCTTTCGGACAAGGCGGCAGACCGCGCAATCTGCGGCGCGAGCAGTGGCGGCATCTGCGCTTTCACTGTGGCGTGGGAAAGGCCGGATGCATTCAGTAAAGTGTATAGTATGATCGGCAGCTTCACGAATATTCGCGGTGGCCATGTGTATCCTAGTTGGATCCGTAAAACCGCACGCAAACCGGTAAAAGTTTTTCTGCAGGAGGGACGAAATGACATCAACAACATACATGGCCATTGGCCGCTGGCCAACGAACAGATGGCGGCTGCACTGAAGTTTATGAACTGGGACTACAAATTCGTGTACGGCGAAGACAAGCACAACCTGAAACACGGCGGTACAATTTTGCCTGACGCTTTGCGCTGGCTTTGGGCGGATCATTTGAAAGGAAAGGAATAATCAATGAGACAGTTTTTTCTGATAATCTTAATGGTCGCTGCGGTCCCACTTTTCGCACAGGACATGCCGTTGTCGCAGGTGCTGATTCCTGGTGAAAAATGGCAATTGGTAGTGGATAGATTGGGTTTTTCCGATGCGCCGACGGCGGATGATCAGGGTAATTTTTATTTCTCAGATATGCGCAGCGAGCAAGGACTTTTTCGGGTTGACGCGGCTGGAAAAGTTTCGCCTTTTCTCGAAGGCGCAACGGGAATCAGCGGAATGAAGTTTGGCCCGGACGGAAAATTATATGCCTGCCGCGGCCGCACGCGGGAGTTGATTTCTATTGATGTAATGACCCGAAAAATCACGGTGATCGCCAACGATGTGCGCCCAAATGATCTGGTGGTGACGCACAAAGGCTATTTGTATTTTACTGAGACACCCAAAAAACAAGTGACCTTCGTGAACACAAAAACCGGCGCATTGATGGCGGCTGATGTGGGGATTACCGGCCCGAATGGCATTTGTCTGTCGCCGGATCAAGGCACGCTGGCGGTTTCAGATTTCCGCGGGCAACATTGCTGGGCATTTCGCATTGAGAGTAATGGTGCATTGAATCACAAACAGCCGTACATGACGATGCGCCTTAAGCCGAACCCGAATGCGGAGCGGGGAATTTTGCCCAAGTTTAATCCATCTTGTCGCGGTGACGGAATGATCACGGATGCCTTTGGGCGCTATTACGTGACGACCGAATTGGGCGTGCAATATTTCGACCCAACCGGCCGCATCAGTGGAGTGATTCCAGGCCCGTCGGAAATCAAAGGGATGACGAGCGTGACTTTCGCCGGCCCGAAATTAAATTTCATGTACATCACTTGTTTCGATAAGATTTATCGAATGAAGACTAAGACACAAGGGGTGTTGTATCAAAACGGGCCTCAGAGTTATCCGCCAAAGAAAAAGTAGTTAGAGGTATTTCCCCAAGATTGGTTTCAATGCCCTAACTGTCTTTGCAGGCCACGCTTTCCGATCGGTCATAATCGCATTTTCCAGCGCGCTGTGGCAAGGCCAGTCGGCGGGAGTTTCGGGGATAAGGGGAATTGCATCAGCCAACACAGCCTTGGCCGTTGCGGCGTTGCGGGTGAGATTTTCGATAACCATTTCCACCGTTACGTGTGCTTCATTGGTTTTCCAGCAATCGTAATCGGTGATCATCGCCATTGTCGCGTAGGCGATTTCTGCCTCGCGCGCACACTTGGCCTCGCCGAGATTGGTCATGCCGATGACATCGTACTTGAGTTTGTGATTGGTGAGCGACTCGGCGCGCGTGCTAAAAGCGGGGCCTTCCATGTTCACATAGGTTCCGCCGTTGTGGACGCGTGCTTTGTTTCGTTTGGAAGTTTTCAGAAGCAGCTGGCGCAGCTCTTCACAAATGGGATCGGCGAAAGCTACATGGCCGGCAATGCCGTCGCCAAAGAAAGTGTGGGTGGCGGATTGTTTGGTGCGATCAAGAAATTGATCGATCAATACAATGTCGCAGGGGCGATATTTTTTCTGTAACGACCCTACCGCGCTGACGCTGATGACCCATTGCACGCCCAGCTTTTTCATGGCCCAAAGATTGGCGCGGTGATTCAGCTCGCTGGGTAGAATACGGTGTCCGCGGCCGTGGCGGGGGAGAAAAGCAATCTCGCGGCCGACGAGTTTGCCGGTGAGAAATTGGTCCGACGGTGCGCCGAACGGGGTTTTAACGCTTACCCATTTTTTATTGCAAAAGCCTTCAATGTCGTAAAGCCCGCTGCCGCCGATGATCCCGATGCGATGTTTTTGAGTTGGCATAGTCTTTTTTATCGCGTTGCGCTTTTGAATGTTGCAGGGTGAGCGCACCCTAACGAATCGAGGCGGTTCGCCGTGCCCAATGTGGTCGGTGGATGGCCTGCGAGCAAGCAGTGTTTTCATGGCTGAACATCAACATAAATCATTTGATCCAGATCACGTTTTGTCGGTAGTGATGGGGGGAGGGCGCGGCACGCGTCTGTTTCCGCTCACCCGCCAACGAGCCAAACCGGCTGTGCCGCTTGCGGGCAAGTATCGGCTTGTTGATATCCCCATATCTAACTGCATTAATTCGGGCCTTAAACGGGTCTATTTGCTCACACAATTTAATTCAGCTTCACTGCATCGGCATATTTCGCAATCATACAAGTTTGATCATTTTACCCATGGTTTTGTGGAGATTCTTGCAGCGGAACAAACGCTTTCAGATTCATCCTGGTTTCAAGGTACAGCGGATGCCGTGCGGAAGCACATGTCCCATTTTTTGAATCATCGTTTTGAATACATTCTAATTTTGAGCGGGGATCAGTTGTACAATATGGATTTCAGGAAGGTTTTCAAAGAACACATTGAGAACGACGCAGAGCTTACGGTAGCGACCATCCCTGTGAACCGTGAGGCGGTGAGCGGATTTGGGATAATGCAGATCGATGAGGCGCAACGCATTCGTGAATTTGTGGAAAAGCCCAAAGATGAGGCGCTCATTGATTCCTTGAAATTACCGGATTCCACCTGTTCGGATCTGAAAATCAAGGCCGGTGATGATCAGTTTTTGGCATCAATGGGAATCTATATTTTCAATCGTGATGTGTTGCTAGATTTGTTAGACAGTGATCAAGCAGATTTCGGAAAACATATCATCCCTGAGGCGATCAAAACCCGGCGGTCCTTTTCCTATGTGTATCAGGGATATTGGGAAGATGTTGGCACTATTAAAACATTTTTTGATGCTAATCTTGATGCGGCCAGTGAACTGCCCAAATTTAATTTCTTTGATATGTCCGCGCCAATTTTCACCCGTCCGCGTTTTCTGCCCGCGAGTAAAATAAATAGTGCCGCCATTGATCATGCCGTGTTGAGTGACGGGTGTATCATTAATCGTGCGCAAATCAGCCATAGCATCGTGGGGGTTCGCAGTGTGGTGGGGATGGGCACAAAGCTTCATCGAGTTGTGATGATGGGGGCGGATTACTATGAATCTGATTTTTCAATCAGGGATCATCACGCACAAAATATCCCCGCCATTGGGATTGGTAGCAACACTCGGATTGAGAATGCCATCATAGATAAGAACGCGCGTATCGGTGATAACTGCGTAATCAGCCCGGAGGGCCATGAAGAAAACGAAGATGGCGAAGGTTATGTTGTGCGGGACGGCATTATCATCATTCAAAAAAATGCCGTGGTACCGCACAACGCAGTTCTTTAATTTGCTGGGGTGAGGGCGAAGAGGCTATTTGCCTGCACTGTGGTACTGATGATGCTCCTCAGCCCGGCGTTTGCCTTCGGCCACCATTTCGGCAGGCAAGAGCAGGGCTAATTCATCACGCGCTTCGATATATTTTTTATTTCCCTCGGCAGCGAGCTGTAACCACTTGAATGCCTCAATGCGATCGCGCGGCACGCCGCTGCCTTCCTTAAGCGCAAGGCCTAACAAATATTGCCCGTCAGGGTGATTTCCCATTGCGGATTTTTGATACCACTTGACCGCTTCCATGTAATTTTGTGGAACGCCCTGACCGTTTTGAAACATGGCGCCTAAGGAAAATTGAGCAACCGCGTGGCCCTCCTCGGCCAGTTGACGGAAGAGCAGGGCGGCCCGTTCGTAATCAATAGGAGTGCCGTTGCCGGAGTAATGATCGTAGGCCTGCCCCAGTTTGTCTTCTGGATCGGCCCGCATCGCTTCGGCTTCCGCGGCAAGCGCCTTGGCTTTGGCGTTTGCTTCTGCCTGCGCTTGAGCTTTGGATTTGCCGCAACCTGATCCGGCTAAAAGCAAAATAAACGCCAAAGCAACCATGGCATAAATAAACCGCTCTGTTTGTTTTTCTCGCATGTCACCCTCCTTGGAAAGGGTTCAAAGAACATACTGGGAAATTAGTGTTTGTCAAGTTTGAGTTATTTAACTTATCCGCACGAATTATTGTACAAGTATCTGTGTTGTTGCTAATTCGCCGTTGGCCAGCGCTGAGTTGGTTTCCGTCAGGGGGCGGGGCATGCGGCGGCGAATATCGGGGAATTCGTTTAAAAAGGTATGGATAGGTTTTGCTTTTAGCACGGTGTTTAAATTGTGAGGTAGGCTGCCGGTTGCCTGATAGGCTTTCAATTCGTTCAGGTGAAACATCAACATACCAATGGCTTGGCCGGTTGAGTCGAGCAATGGCGCGCCCGAATAGCTGGGTTGTACATTTAAGTTTGCCTGTACTTGTCTTGGGTCGAGTGTTTGTCCTGTTAATTTTCGAACGAATCCATGCGAATATTTTGGGCCGGAATTTTTTTCGAATTGCGCGGGGAGGCCGATAGTGAACACCGGAAGCCCGAGGTGAATCTGCCGCCCAGTCATCAAGGTGAGGGCGGGGGTGATTGCTTCAATTTTAAGCAAGGCAAGATTGTTGACGGAATCAGTCTTAAGAACACGCGCTAAATACCGATGCCCCTTGAGCAACACCTCGATGCTTTCGGCTTGGGCGACAAGGTGATGGGTGGTGAGCAGGTGGCCCTGTTTGGTAATAAAAAACCCGGATCCGATCGCGCCGTTCTTTGATCGCGTTGCGCTGGCCAGAAAAGTGGAGACCTGTTTGTTGACCGTCTTTTGTTGATCGTCGGACAATTTTCCGTTCACAGCGGCGAGGTGAGCGCGGGCCGCGACGTGGCCTTGATGCGCGGCGAGTTGAAACCACTTCGCTGCTTCTACGCGGTCGGGGTCAGCCAGTGTGCCAAAGTGGAGTGCGGCGCCCAGCAGGAATTGCGCGCGCACATCGCCTTGGCCGGCCGCATCGCGATAGAATTTTAATGCGCGATTAGGGTCTCGTGCCACCCCGCGGCCAGTGGCGTGCATAAGTGCCAGATTGCATTGGGCGGCGGCAAGGTTCATTCGGGCGGCGTTGCCATACCATTCGGCGGCCTTGGCGGCATCGGCGGGTACTCCGTGGCCGTGTTCATATGAGGTGCCCAGATTGTTCATCGCGGCGGCATGACCCTGGGCTGCGGCTTGCAGATAAAATTTATTCGCCTTCACATAATCTTTGGCTTGCGCGTGAAAGTTGCCCAGCGTGTAGAGTGCGATGGCGTCCTTGTGATCTGCCGCGCGTGTGAGCCAGCTTAAGGCGAGCTCATGATTTTTGGGTACGCCCCGTCCTTTCAGTAGGCAAATGCCAAGCTGCCCTTGAGCGCGCGCGTGGCCTGCGGCCGCTGCTAGTTGGAATTGCTGTGCGGCCAGAGTGTGATTGGGTTTGCCGCCCAAGCCGGTGTAATGGTTCATGCCCAGGTGGAAATGATATTCGCCATCGCCCCCTTCGGCTAAGGGGGGCTTAGCCTTGACAGGCGCCGCGCTGTGCAGCGTTTGCAGTGTAAAGGCAAGGCATAGCAGTGATTGGAAAACGATTTGTAGGCGCATCTTTCCTCCTTGAGACGGCGCAGCCATCAAGGCCAGATGATGGTTTCTGCAATGCAGCCGGACAAGCGGCAGTTATGCACAATCAAGCGAATGGGTGCGGGTTAGCTTGCGCTCTCAATTCTCTTAACCGTGAGCGGCCCATCAAAAATCGTGAGGCTCACCACTTCTGTGCGCGCCACGTGAGGGCCGTGGACTTCGCCTTTGGGAGCGTGAAATAATGTACCCGCCGTGTACACTGTGCCGCTCTCTTCCCATTCGCCGCTGAGCACGTAGGCTGTTTCGTTGGCGGCGGGATGGATGTGGGCAGGGACGGTGGTGCCGGCGTGGAATTTCCGTAGCACCGTGACGCCGGCGGTGGCTTCATCCTTGCGCAGGATTTTCAGTTCCACGCCTTCGTACGGGCCGGTTTGCCAGTCGGTTTGCGATTCGTTGAGGGTGAATGGAAACATTGTGGATTTACGATTTCAGATTGACGTTTGACGAATGGCTCTGCCTCAATCGTAGGTCGTCAATCTGAAATCGTAAATCCAATAAATGCATCTCTGGCGCGAACCCATCCCCGAAACTTGGCTGCCCAAAGTGCTGGGCAATCTGGACGCGGTGTTGCTCGATCACTGCCACCTTGAGCGCAAAGCGGCGGCCAGCGCGTTGAGCTTGATGAAATATCCCGAGCTGGCCGGACGCGCTCGCGAGCTCAACGCCATCGCGCAGGAAGAATTGGAGCATTTCAATTTGCTGCTCGATTTGCTCGAGCAACGCGGCGTGCCCTTTGGAGTGCCGCATTCGAGCCCGTGGATTAGCGGCCTGATGCGCTTCATCCGCAAAGGTCGGCGCGAGCAAGTCATTGATCATCTCATCGCCGCTTCATTGGTCGAAGGGCGGAGTTGCGAGAAATTCCAGATCCTTGCCCAAACCCTGCGCGACACGGAGCCCGCGCTTGCTGATTTTTATGCGAATCTTGTGGCCAGCGAAGGCAACCATTATGCGGAATTCTGGCTCATGGCCTGCAAAATCAACAATGCGGAGGCGCATGAACGCCTGGATGCATTTTTAGATTTGGATGCGGAATTGATCACGCAGTCACACGAATTGCCGTTGCTCCATTAAAGAAATTAATGGTGCGCGAGAGAGGACTCGAACCTCCACCCCCGAAAGGACTACCACCTCAAGGTAGCGCGTCTACCAATTCCGCCACTCGCGCACGGGGGCGGATATATTGCCTTTCGGCGAGGTGTTGGCAAGGCGAATCTGTGGGTCAGTGCGGGGTTGATTTGTGGTGAAGATTGCCATATCGTGCCGGTAGGGAAGGAAGAGTTATTTATAATCTATGTCGGAAAGGGATCATACAGCCGTAGGCGGGGAGGTGCGTCAGCTCTGGGAAAAGGGTTATGACTGTGTCGAGAAGAAGAATTTTGACTACGCGATGGAATTGCTGTGCATGGCGCTGGTGCAGGATCCGTCGTTTTTCGAGTGCCGGATGGCACTGCGCGCTGCGCAGATGAAAAAGCACGCGAATGCGGGGCGGATGGCCAAGATGGCGGCGGTCGCGACAACGGCGCATCACTTGGCGCAGGCAAAGTTGGCGTTGAGTAAAAAAAATAATTTTGGCGCGCTGGCGCACGCAGAGAAAATCTTATGCGCGGATCCTGAAAACGCTTCGGGGCATCGGGTGATTGTGGATGCCTCAAAAGCGTTAAATTATCCGCAGACGTTGATCTCCTCCTTGCAACTGCTCAAACGGGTAAATCCCAAGGACAATAAGTTGACACAGGAATTGGCCGACGCATTAGAAATGCTTGGAGATTATGATCAGGCGGAGCAGGTGATGGCGCAATTGTCACGGTTGAATCCGGATGATATTTATCTTCAACAGGCGTACCGAGACACTGCGGCAAAGGCGACGATTTATCGTGGTGGTTACGAAAAGATGATGGAGGATGACGAAGAGGAGAGTGAGTCGGCTCCCAGCGATTACACTTCCGAGGATGTGTTGGAGGAAAAGATTTATTACATGGAGGAAACGCTGCAGGACGAGCCGGAAAACTATAAACTCGCGGTGGATATCGCGCGGCTGTACGTGGAGCGGCATGATTTTGACCGAGCATTTGAATATTATGACTGGGTGTTGGAAAAAAATCCGGTTGGAGATTCGGCCATCGACAAAGCCATTGCGGAAGCCCATGAGGCGCGTTTTGAATTTGAGTTGCGACAGCTCAATCCTGATGACCCGCACGAGGCCGCTGAGCACGCGCGGCTCATCGAGGAGCGCGATGCCTTTATGCTGGAGAATTGCCGGAAGCGCGCCGAGCGTTACCCCACCATGCTGGAGTTTCGATTTGAGCTGGGCGAATGGCTCTTTCGAGCAGGCGATGTGAACGAGGCCATCCAGGCTTTTCAACGCGCGCAAAACAGCCCGGGCCATCGGCTGCGCTCGCTGAGTTACCTGGGCCAATGTTTTCTGCAACGCGGCATGCACGACATGGCGGTGAGTATGTTCGAGAAAGGCCTGCAGGAAAAATCCGCAATGGATGATCAGAAGAAGGAAATGGTTTACCACCTCGGCTGCGTGTACGAAGAGATCGGTAAAATATCCGAGGCAATGGAGCAGTTCAAAAGCATTTACGAAGTGGATATTGGCTACCGTGATGTGGCCGCCAAGGTCGAGAGTGGGTATATGTAAAGTAGCCCGAGCCGTTGACGCACGGGGCATTTTCAGTTAGGGAAGGGGCGATATGAAATTCCTAATTCGAATGATTCTGGCCGCGCCGTTGTGGGCGGGCTTTAATGGCTTCGCCGATGATACTGCCAAACCGGTGGTCTTTAAAGTGAGCGTGCAATCCTTTACCGCGCCCGCGAAATGGAAGAGCACACCGACCGCCAGCCGAATGCGTGCGGCGCAATTCACCGTGCCGGGAAAGGCGAAAACTGATGCGGCGGAGTGCGTGTTCTTTTATTTTGGGCCCGGTCAGGCGGGTGGCGCACAGGCGAATTTGCGGCGTTGGGTGGGCCAATTTGCACCCGATCCCAAACCGGTCATCAAGACTGAAGAAGCCAAACACGGCGAAACGCCGGTGGTGTATTTGTTTGCTGAAGGCACCTTCATGAGCGGGCCGCCCTTCGGCGGAGCCAAAGTGCCCAAGAAAGATTACGGGATGACCGCCGCCGTTTTGGGCACAAAGCCGGGCTATATTTTTGTCAAATTAACCGGCCCCAAAGCCACCGTGGAAACCGCCCGGGCGGATTTCAAAAAAATGATTGAGAGCGGATTGAAGAAGTAAGCGTCTCATCCCCGCATGAAATTATTTTCCAAACGACTTGGAGGCGCGCTTCTGGCCTTCGCGGCTTGTTGTGCGATGGCCGGCACGGTGACCACCAAGGATGGCCAGGGCTTTACGGGTCTCGTGCAGTTTGCGAATGCGGATCATTTAAGCGTGGGGCCGGCGAAGGGCAATCGGAAGCTCATCGCGCTGGCGGATGTATTGACGGCCACGTTCGATCCTCCGTTGAATTCGGATCAAATCGCACAAGGCGCGCCGATGGCCGGCAAGGGGCGAGGATTGTTGGCGGCGTATCACGACCGGCCGAATTTCAAAGGGCGCGTGATTTATCGGCTGGACGAAACCATCGACCACCAATGGCGTTCCAATAATCCGGTATTCGATTTGCCGCGCGATTATTTTTCAGTGCGTTGGAGTGGCGAATTGGAAGCACCGGTGACGGGCGAATACACGTTCACGTTGCTGGCCAATGATGGTGGGAAATTAAAAGTGGGCACACTGGAGGTGGGGCGGATGGAGGCGCTGGCGGGGTTCCGCGAACGGGGAAAGGTGACGCTGCAAGGCGGCAAGCGGGTTCCTTTTTCATTTGAGTTTTTTGATAACTACGGCGAAGCCAGCGCGCGGATTCATTGGCAGGGGCCGGGGTTTCAGGCAGGGCCGATTCCGTTGCGGCAATTGTATCCCGCTGTGCCCGCCGAGCGCGCACCGAAGGGCCTTGTGGGGCAGCACGGGTTTCTGGGATCGTATTATCAAAACCGGTTTTTTTATGGCGATGCCGTGCTGGCGATTGATTCGAAGCTTGATTTCGCTGCAGTGAAGCCGCCCAAGGAGTTTGCGGATAAAAATTACAGCGTGCGATGGACGGGACAATTGAAGGCCACGCACACAGAGGAGTACACGTTCAAAGTGGAAACTGATGAAGGTGTGCGGCTATGGGTGGACGGGCGTTTGGTGGTGAATCAGCTTTCCAATCGCACATTGCAATCATTTACGGGTACCGCGCCGCTGGAACGCGGCAGGCGCTATAATTTGCGGATCGAATCGGTGCATCGTACGGGCGGCGGTCGCCTGAAGGCTTCGTGGGTCAGTAAATCGATGCAAGAGTCGGTGCTGGGCGGCGACGCGACATTTCCTTTTTTTCAACCACCGATTCCAGCGCAGTTGGAAGGCGGCGAGATGGAGGAATCGCAAATGCTTGGCGTGTTTTCCTGGGGGGGGTCTCGCGTGGCCGCCGCCGTGGCTATGGCGGATGATTCGGCGGTGCGGTTTGGAGAGGGTAGTTTTCCGGCGCAGATGTCCACCGTGAACGTGGCGCGTATTGTGCTCAAGCCTGTGCCGGAGCGTCACCTCGCGCGCTTGGAGGCGCAGCGAAAAGGGGTGTTGCTGGCGAATGGTGATTTTATTGAAGGTGAATTGCAGGAGCTCAATGCTAATTGGATGACGCTTAACTCGGTGTTGTTTGGCATCAAAGTGTACGGGCGAGGCGAGGTCATCGCATTGGTGCTGGGCAAAATTGCCACCAAGCCACCGCGTAGTGCGAAGTTTGAAATACGTCTGGAAGATGGGTCGCTGCTTTTCGCACGCCGTTTCAAATTGGAAAAAGGGAGTGTGGAGGTCGATGATCCGACGGTGGGCAAAGTGAGCGTTCCGTTCGCTGAACTGGAAGAGCTGCGGGCGGTTAAGGGCAAATAAAAAAAGGCCGGGATTGCTCCCGGCCTTTGGGTTGATTGTTTTTCTTTTTTCTAATTCTTCACCGATAGCTTGTGGCTGGCGGAGTGGCTGTTGAATTCAGGCGCGTAGAGGCATTGAATGTTGGCGATGCCGCTTTGATATTGGCCTTTGTGCTGCACACGGATGTTGTACTCGAAGACGTAAACGCCTTTGGGTAGGTAGTCGATGTAGAAGTGCGAGGCGGTGTCGCGGGTCATGTGGTAGTACCCGAGGCCGTCTTGATACTTGTAGTTGCTGAGCACGTTGGTGGGCTCGGTGCCGCTGCCGCGTTGGTCTTTCATGTGGACATATTCCATATCGCGATCGGTGCGGAGTACGAGGCGCACGACCAGTTCATCACCACTTTTGAGGCCGCCGCTGATGGGTTTGAGCTGCGGGCCTTTCGGGGTGTTGACCTTGGTGAAGAGCTGCTTGGTGAGCTTCAGCGGGGTGTCTTCGTGCGGGGTGACTTTGGAAATGTCTTCCATGTATTGCCAGTGCACGCTGCCCCACGCGACGCCTTCGTCATGTTTGGTGAGCTTGATGTTTCCGTAGCTGGGCTTCACGTCGCTTCCGAGGAACCGATGCTCGTAAAAGCCGGTGCCGGCTTCGACGTTCTTGGGCTCGATCTTGTGGTCGCCCACGGTGACTTCTACGAGCGCATCGCTGATGAGCGGGTTGGCGCCTTGCAGCAGCAGCGCGTAGCACGCGTCGGCGGTGGCTTTGGTGGTCTTCCAATCCTGCGTTTGCTTTTGCTTGAGCAGCCAAACTTTGGCGTCCTCGAGCGCATCGAAATCCTGCGTCACTTCGTGGAAGGCTTCGATCATCATCGCCTGCGTTTCGATGGGTGCGCGGTACCACCAATGGCTGTGCTCGAGATCGCGCCAGAAGAGCCCCATTTCCTCATTGGACACGGAGCGTTCCTTGATGGATTTAATGATGAGCTTGGCGAGTCCGTTGTAGTTTGCTTTTTTCTGGAATTTGCCGATGCGATCCATCGCGATGGCCACTTGCGCCTGATTCATTCGCGGCAAGCGCAGGAAGTATTGCGTGCCGTCTTTCTCAGTTTTTACCGCTTGATTGATGAAGTATTCGATGGCCACACGATGTTGTGCGGCGATGGGGCGGTCTTTCAGGAAGAAGGAGCGGCAATAGAGATACTGCGCGATTATTGAGGACAGGTTGTTGCGTTCGAGGTTGCCGTGTTTTTTGATCTCGAGGTAGGTGCGATGGATCCAATTGTCGAGGCGGTTGACGGCTTTGATGGCCATGTTCGCATCGATATCCACATTCATCGCGCGCATCCGGCCGAAGCCGGTGGTGATGTAGAGCGTGATGTAATCGCTGGGACGCCCGCCGGGCATCCACGGCCACGCGCCGTCGGCAAACTGGGTTTCGCGCAGCTTACGGATGGACATTTGCGTTTCGGCGGTGAGGCGTTTGTCCTCGAAGAGAATGCCCACATTGCGGCGCGCCTGACTTTCACTTTTGGCTTGGCGCAGCCACGGGGTTTCTTCGAGCATCACGGATTTGAGGTCCTGATTTTTCTCCAACGGGCTATCGAGCGCCGGTGTATTGCGCCATTGATCAAACACGCCGCGGATGCGCGGATCGCTGTTGGCGATGTGGCGCGCGAGGCCGTTGGCGTACAAGCGCGTAAAGGTGCTCATGGTGCTGGGGTGGGGGCTCTCCATTAGGTACGGCAGCGCCATCACCGCGTACCAGTTGGGGTTGGAAACCATTTGCACGGTGTAACGCTCGTGCTTGATGGTATCGCTCGCGCCGGAGCCGATGAGTTTGCCGAACTTGAATTCCTTGGTCTTCGCGCCGCGAATGGGGAGCGGCAGGCTTTCGGTCACAAAGATGCGGCGGCTGAGTACGGGCAGGAAGCCTTGCTCGCCATCGGTGACGGTGTCCGTGCCGCCCACGGCTTTGTAAGTGAGGAAGCCGAGGTCATCCGGCACGGTGATGCGCCAGCTGTACGTTTTACTTTGCTTGGCGGGCACGATGAATTTCTGATCGAGATCGGCATTGCCGAGTTGATCATCGACCGGATCATTCGTGAGCGCGTCGGCGAAGGTAAGGCGCACTTTGCCGGTGGCCTCTTTGTCGGTCATATTGCTGACCTTCACGGTGAACTCCAGTTGATCGCCCTCGCGCAGGAAACGCGGTGGGTTAGGCTGCACCATAATATCCTTGGCGGTCACCGTGCTGCCGCTGAGGAAACCGCTGCGTAATTCGTTGTCGTGCGTGAAGCCCATAAACTTCCATTTAGTGAGTGCCTCGGGCATGGAGAATTCCAAACGTACCTCGCCTTTTTTATTGGCCACAATGTGCGGCATAAAAAAGGCGGTTTCGTTGAGGTTTTTACGGGCGGTCACTTGGTCGAGGTTCGGCCCAGTGGAGGCTGCGCCTCCGCCTTCGTCCTTGGCTTCTTTGTCACGCTTTTTATCTGCAAAGCCGCCGCCGGCGCCTTCCATCGCGGCGCCATCAGCTTCGGCCATTCCGCCAGCGGCTTTGCGCATTGCCATTTGGGGGGCGGCTACGCCGGGTGCGCCCATTGCGGCATTCATCGCCATTTCCGGGCGCCCACCACGGAAGGCCGACGCTCTCTTGGCGCCGTAGTAACCATAACCATAAAGATTTGCGGTGATTTCGCGGGGGAAGCTACGGTAGTTGTGGCTCACGTTGTGATGGCTGGGGCGGGTCCATTGGCCGTGCAGATGGTTGAGGCCTTTGGCGCTGTTTTCAAAACGTTGGCTCAACTGGGCGTAATCCTGCCGGAACACGTTGAGGTCCTGCTGCCATTGGTGCGGTTTGAATTGGTCGAGGCTTTCGTCGTATAGCACGGCGGCCATTTCGGCGACGGCTTTTTCGGCGTTGGAACCGGTGATGACGGCGGTCCATTTTTCCTTTTGGCCGGGCTGCAGTTTATCCGTGAAATGCTCCCACTTGACGGTGAGATTTTTATTGGTCCAGGGCACATTGATCTTGCGGCTGCTGAGGTACGCGCGATTTTCACGCACCATCGTGACGTGTAGCGTGAAGCCGCCGCGCATCGCTTCGTTCACCGCTTGTTTGATGGCGAACTGTGTGAGGCCGCGTTCGGTCCAGAAGCTTTGGAGAATTTTGCGGCGATGTTCGATCTCGATGTACGCGCGGGCCTGGCCGTAGCCGCTGCCCCACAAGGCCATAAACTCGTTGCCCGGCTCGACGTTCCACGTGGGCGACTTGAGCACGTGCGGCACACGGATGCCGAGCTTTGCCGCTTGCGGGTTGAGTACTTGGATGGGGGAACGCGCGGTGACTTTTTTGCCAAAGCGATCCTGTGTTTCGAGGATCACGCGGTACGCGCCTTCGTTGAGTTTGAAGTTAAAACTCGCTTGTCCGCTCGCGTCGGTGGTGAAGCCTTTTTCGGCGACGACCTTGCCGAGTTCCCACGAATTGACATTCGAAGAATCCGGCGCGGGCACAAACTCCGGCGCAAACCGGCCGTGACGATGAGGCATCACGTGGCGCGGGTTGACGAGCTTGGCGCGCTCGACGTTGGCGGGTTGTTTCAGCGCGTACAATTTCAGGGTGCCTTCGGCGCGTTGGCCGATGCCGTCGAGTGACGTGGTGCTAATGCTAATCGCGGTGTCCTTGCCTTGCACCTGCCAATCGGCGGCGGACACGCTGGCTTTCAGCGCGGTGTAGCCGAGGTTGATGGAGTGGCTGTCACTGCGGGTTTCGCCGGTGGTATCGGTGACGTCCGCGTGGATGGTGTAACGGAAGGTCGGCTCGTCCTTGGCCGCAACGCTGAGGTCCGGCTTGGCGATGAACTTCACATCAAACGCGCCATTGGCTTTGGTGGTGGCGGTGCCGTGAGCGATTTCCTGCGTCTTGCCCTGGGGCATGGGGCGCCACCAATAGTGCCAGCCCCACCACACGGGATAACGCACCTCGCGGACCACGCGCCATTTCACTTTCGCATCGTTGATGGCCGCGCCGGTGTAGCCGGTGGCCTTGCCGATGAGGGCGACTTCGCCGCTGAGTTTGCCAGCGGTTTGGGGGGCGTCGAGTTCCACTTGGAATTTGGGCCGCTTGTATTCCTCCACATTGATGGAAGCATTGCCGCGCGGGCCGGTGGTGACTTGCAAACTCATGTGACCCAGCACGCGATCGCGTGGGGCGGTGAACTTGCCGCTGAACGAGCCGTAATCATTGGCGCGATGTTGCTGGCGGGAAACCTCTTTGCCATTGCGATCGCGGAAGATGACCGTCACGAATGAATTCGGGATGGTGCGGTAGTTGTCGTTGTGTTGATCGACGTGAATGCAGAGGCCTTTGTATTCCACCGTTTGGCCGGGGCGATAGAGCGAGCGGTCGGTGAAAAAGATTGTGCGATCGTACGGGTTCGGATTGTGGATGCGACCGTGGTTGTAATAATCATTCGCAGTGCTCAGCTGTTGGGCTCCTTTGCTGGCGAGTAGCAAGTAGCCACGCTGCACGGCGCGGAATTTGAAATGGCCGTTGGCATCGGAAGTCGTCGGAGCCACTTCGGTGCGAACGTTATTGCGCTCGCGGAACCACGCGCGGATCTTGGCGTTGGCCACGGGCTCGCCGCTGTTGGCATCAAGCACAAATCCTTCCACAAGGCCATTGCCGCTGCGCTGGCGCATGACGATGCTGAGGTCGCTCGCCCAAAAGCTGGTGTAATAGCAGACGTTATTGGCGGCAGTGAAATTTTTGGTGTGGCTGCTGATGAGATAATAAAATCCTTCCGGCATTCCTTTGGGCGGTTTGATGGTCTTCACCGCTTCGTGATAGTCGGTGGTGGGCGGCAGTTTGACGCTCCATTCTTTGATGACTTCCTTGCGGAGCAGAGCGGCGCGTTCGTTGTTGTCGAGCCAATTGGGGTTGCCGCGTTTGCGTTTCATGGCTGCTTCCCAATTCTCGGCCACGACACGGAAATGGATTTGGTCCACGTTGCGGTATTTAATCGTGATCTCGGATTGCGGATCATTCCAAACACGCTCGATGTTGACGTTGCTGCTCTTGGCCTCGATTTGGATAACGAGATTGTGGCACTGCGCGCCGCCGGGAGTTTTGGGAAATGCATTCGCGCCTTGGAGAGCGATCTTGCGGGCCTGCACTTTGTCGCCTTCCTGATCGAGCGATTGGGCGAGATGATAGCGGCCGCGGGCGGAGATGCGGTGGTCGGCCCATTCGGCGATGAACCGTTTGAGCGCGGCGCGGTAGCGATCGTTTTTGGTTTCGCCGAAGGCTTTGTTTTTGCCGAAGTTAATGCGCGAAAGATCGGCATCAATGTATGCGCTTTTGTCTTTGTCGTTTTTGTGGAACACAAGCAAGTCGCGGTAAAGATTCAATGCCTTGACCGTGCGGCTTTCGGTGTCGGTGGTCTTGATTTGCCACGCCATGAATTTCGCAGCGGAGTCGAAGACCGGATCGGTGGCGCTCAGTTCAAATGCATCCTGCGCCTTGGCGCCGGCTTGTTCGCCGCTGCTGTAAAACTGCAGCGCGTTGTACACGAGAAAATCGTACATCGTGGGGCGGAAGCTATCGGGCGCCGTGCCTTTTTGCAGGAGCTCATTGTAATCGGCCACGGCGGTTTTTTGCAGAACCGTTTTGTGCGCGAGCGCTTTGGTGAATTGCTTGTCGATCTCCGTGAAAATGCGCGGGAGATCCCACGTCTCAAAATCTTTACCATTCGCGCTGCCCGATTGGGTGCGTTGCACGAAGCGCCAGCGGTTTTGCTGGAAATAATGCCAGTACCAATTGGCGAGAATCGCCTCCATCACCGGCTTCATCGCGGCGGGCGCTTGGGTGATCTCGGCCTCCATCCGTCGAATTTTCTCCTGCGCTTTGTTGCCTTGGATGTTGCTCTCGAGCGCCATCTTTTTGCCAATCGCCTTGATGGCCTCGGCGTAATCCTTGTCGCGCAAGGTCTGCGCGATGATCGGTTCCAGATGCGTGATGGCCGTTTTGGGCAGCCCCTTCTTGAGTGCGGCATCGTAGGCCTTCCAGTTTTGGGCTTTGGAGAGATTGGCGGGCGGATCCGCAGCATTGATGAGTGTGATAGCGACGACCACGAGGGCCAGAGAAGCAATGAGTTTTTTCATAAGAACAGTTGATCCAGTTTTGCAACTAATGGGGGGTTGGACGGCACAAGGCTCAAGCTTACTCCGCCAAACGACTATATAGAAAGGGTAAGCAAAGTGAAGGCGATGGCAACTCCAAATGTAGCCCGGGCGGGTGGGTAGGGAGATTGAACCGTCAAGGCGCCAAGTGGGAATTCCCAATGACCAAAACCCAAAACCAAAGGAATGATCAATCACCAAGCCCCAGATTGGTTTTTGTGATTTGAGACTTCCTTGGGATTTGGTCATTGGGCCTTGGTGATTAATCAATGATCATTGAAAATCCTATCTCTTGTGGGATTTGAGGTTCCTGATGATTTTGCGTTGCCTTGGGGGAGGTTTCCGCTAGGGTCGCCGTCCAACAACAGCACAGGTATATTTTTATGCACAAACAAACCCTTCTTGACGCGGATGTCCCGAATTCTGGCGGTGGCATGAATCAGGTTTCTGACGAGGACAAAAAAGCGGTCGATCAACTGCGTGAGCAGTATGGCGGCATGCGGGCTGAGATGGCGAAGATCATTATTGGTCAGGATAAAGTGGTGGAGCAAATGCTCATCTGTATCCTCTCGCGCGGGCACAGCTTGTTGATGGGCGTGCCGGGCTTGGCGAAGACGTTGATGGTCAACTCGCTGTCCAAAATCATGAGCCTGCAGTTTAGCCGGATTCAGTTCACGCCGGATTTAATGCCGAGTGATATTACGGGCACAGAGATTTTGCAGGAAGGCGAAGCGGGGCGTCGCGAGTTTGAATTCGTGAAGGGCCCGATCTTTGCGAACATCGTGTTGGCGGATGAAATTAACCGGACGCCGCCGAAGACGCAGAGCGCGCTTTTGGAGGCGATGCAGGAGCATCGTGTGACCACCGGCGGCGAGCACCGTGCTTTGCCGCAGCCGTTCTTCGTGTTGGCCACGCAAAACCCAATCGAACAGGAGGGCACGTATCCATTGCCCGAGGCGCAGTTGGACCGCTTTATGTTTCTCATCCAAGTGGATTATCCGAGCGTGGAAGAGGAGCGCCGCATTGCCCGCGAAACCACCGGCACACACACGGCAGATTTGACCGAGGTGATCGATGGCCCCACGCTGCAAACTTACCAAAGTCTTGTGGAGCGTGTGCCGGTACCGGATCACGTTTATGATGATGTGGTGGATATGGTGCGCCTGACGCGGCCGAAGGCGGAAGACGCGCCCGAGTGGATTCAGAAATGGGTCACCTGGGGTTCCGGCCCGCGCGCGGTGCAGTATCTCGTCCGCGGTGCCAAAGCGCACGCGGTGTTGCAGGGACGTTATGTGGTCGGTTGGGAAGACGTGGAAGCGGTGGCGCACTCGGTGCTTTCCCATCGGATCCTCACCAACTTCCAGGCGCAAAGCGAAGGCGTGGACAGCGCGTTTGTCATCGATAAACTGCTCGAGAACATTGCCGACAAGGAAGCGGCAATGGCCACCCAGTAAACCGGTTCCAAACCGGCCCCACCATTTTGGAACAGGACGCTTACAGCGAAATTCTTGACGGTGATGTGCTTGGTCGCCTGAGCGGGCAATTTTTGCATGCGCGCCAGCCGATGGTGGGCAACATCGTCGGTCATCACAAAAGCCCGTACCGCGGCTCCAGCGTGGAGTTCGCCGAGTATCGCAAATATGTGCCGGGCGATGACCCGCGCCTGTTGGATTGGCGGGTGCTCGCGCGCACGGATCGCTACTTCATTCGCGAATTCGAGGCGGACACCAATTTGCGTTGCTATATCGTAGTGGACTGCAGCGCCAGTATGGCCTTCGGCGAAAAGGGGATGCGGAAATTCGACTACGCGCGCAAGATCGCCGCCACGCTGAGTTATATGCTTTCGCATCAAGGCGATGCGGTGGGCTTGCAGCTCTTCGATAACGGCGTGGCCTCGGACATCCCGCCGCGCCGGAACCCGCTGCACCTCAAGCACATCTTCGACACCTTGGCCAAAGCCAAGACACAAAACGAAACCGGCCTCGTGCAGGAACTGCATCAATTCGCCGAACGCATTCGCCAACGCGCGTTGGTGATTATTATTTCTGATTGCTTCTGCGATGTGGATGAGCTGCTCAACTGCTTTGAGCATTTGCATTTTCAGAAACACGACTTCGCGCTGTTCCATTTGCTGGATCCGTTGGAGCTGGATTTGGATCTCGACCGGCCTATTCGTTTTCAGGATATGGAAGGCAGCGACGTGTTGCTGGCTGAGCCGGAGATTATCCGTGAGCCGTACCTTGAGGCCGTGCAGGAATACCTCACCAAAATTCACGAAGGCTGCAACAAACACAACGCCGACTACCGGCGCGTGAGCACCGATCAACCCTATGACACCATCCTTGCCGACTTCCTGGTCGACCGCGAGATGCTCGCCAAAGGCCGCGCATGACGTTTCTAAATCCACTTATTTTATGGGGCCTGCCGCTGGTGTTTTTGCCGGTGCTTATTCACTTATTCAACCGGCTGCGCCATCGCAAACTGCCGTGGGCGGCGATGATGTTTTTACGCGTGGCCAACCGCAAATCCACCCGCTACGCGAAGCTGCGCCAATGGCTGGTGCTGCTCTTTCGGATGCTGGCGGTGTTTATGCTGCTCTTCGCGCTCAGCCGTCCGCTGGGTGGGAGCTGGATGGGAGGAATGATGTCGGGCAAACCGGATGTGGTGGTGGTGTTGCTGGATCGTTCGCCGAGTATGGACGGGCGCGTGGATGGTGAATCGCGCCTCGAAAAATCCCGTGAGTTGATCCTCAAAGGAATAGAGAAGTTTGACGATGGCACGCGAATCGCATTTATGGACGGCACCTCCACCTATGTACAGGAGGTGGAAAGTTTGGAGGCCTTAAAAAATATGATGAAAGGTGGAGTGAATGATACCGCTTCGGATTTAGCTTCGCAACTGGAGACAGCGCAGAAATGGTTTGAAACCGAAACCCCCGGCACCGGTGAGATTTGGATTGCCTCCGACTTGCAGGAAAGCAACTGGGATCCGGCCTCAAAGGAACGCTGGAAACAATTGGCCAGCAACTTCGAGGGGTTACCGCAAAAAGTTAGGGTAAGGTTGTTGGCCATGGATGAGCCACTGGCAAGCAACAATTCAGTGCGAGTTCAGGAGGTGCAACTGCATGACGAAGGCGAGCAAGCGGAATTGCAACTGGAAGTGGAAGTACTGCGCGACCAATCTGAGGGCGCGGAATTGATTGTGCCGGTGACGATTCATCTTGGCACCGAATCGCGCACGGTGGATTTAGATTTTAAGCTGGAAGGCACCCGCCACACGCAATACGTGAAACTGCCGATTGACAATCCCGCCCAAGGGGGTTGGGGTTGGGTGGAAATTCCGGATGACGATAACTCACGCGATAACCGCAGCTATTTCGTTTACGGTAGCCACGGGCGCGCAAGCACAGCGGTGACCGCGGAGGATTCCTACGTCAGTCGCTTCCTGCAAATGGCGGCTGCGCCCAACCCGGCCAACATTAACCAAGTCAGCCAGGCGATTCCTGTGGTGGGTCGTGCAGAGGCCGAATGGTCGGGTCATGCGATGGTATTGTGGCAGGGCGCGTTGCCCGAGGGCGACGTCGCCAAGGCATTGCTGGCCTATGCGGATTCCGGCGGCATGGTGGTTTGCTTTCCGGGACAGGTCGAAAGTGACACGGAATTTGCCGGCATCCGGTGGGGGGGCTTGCATGCGACTCAAACTGAGCAGGGCCGGGATTATCCGAGTTGGCGGGAAATGGTGGCCGCCCAGGGCGAAGCCGACCATTTGGGGCCCCGCGTTGTTTCCTGGGAAGAAGGCGAAGGCCCCCTCGCGCGCACCGAAGAGGGCTACAGTCTGCCGATTGACAGCCTGTATTTTTCACAACGGCGTTCGATTGAGGGTGACGGGATTGTTTTGGCAAGCATCGCGCGCGACAGCAATCCGGAACGGAAAGCCGAGCCGTTTATGGTTCGCAAAGTGCGCGGCAAAGGGCAGATCATTTTTATTGGAACCACGCCAAGCGATCAATGGAGCAGCCTGAATTTTTCGATCGTGATGCCGATTATGCTTCAACGAATGGTGACGGCGGGGGCCGCCGCCGGATCCGGCCGATTTAGCAGCGATCGGATGTTATCGGCGGGAGACGATCCCTCGCGCACCGGTGAGCGCTGGGTTTCGGTAGGTGGCGAGGAAGGCGAGAGTCGTGATTATAACACCGAGGCAGGCGTGTATCGTCTCGGTATACGGGTAGTGGCCGTGAATCGGCCCGAGCGTGAGGATTTGGCCCCCTCGCTGGGTGGCGATAAGGCGGTAGCCTTATTTGGAGAAATGCCGGTGGCACTCTTTTCGGAAAAACGGGAAGGCACTGCCGGTGATCCCAAGGAAATTTGGAAATGGTTCCTCGCCCTGATGGCGGTGGCACTATTAGTGGAAGGATTTCTCATTCTGCCCAAGAGCACGGATGAACGTGTGGTCATCAGCCGACCCACTACGGGCAAAGTGACTGCAGAGGCAAAATAATGGACAACGTGAATTTAAGTGATTGGACGTTTCAAACGCTGGACACCTCCGGCTGGGTGTTGCCGTTTTGTTTATTGGTGATGGCAGTCACGGTTTGGGTGAGTTGGAGCAACTGGCGTCGCCGTGGCGGTAAAAGTGTGGCGGCGTTGGAATCATTGCGCGTGGTGATCATGGCGATGATTCTATTCACGCTCTGCCGTCCGGAATTTATCAGCGTTACCCAAAGCGAAGATCAACCGGAAGTGGTCATCCTCAAAGACGTTTCCTCCAGTATGACCACCCGCGATGTGAAGCTCGGGCAACACGATGTCATCACCCGTGAGGAATGGTTGGCCGAGCAAATCAAAACTAATTTTTGGAAAGCGCTTGAGGGCAAAGCAATCGTGCACGTACAGGATTTTGGGATGAGTGCGACCAATGCCGGAACGGGAATTGCGGATGGCACCGACATGTCAAACGCGCTGAACCTGACACGCACCCGAAAGAACATCAAGAACCTCAAAGCGGTGTTCATGCTCGGCGATGGCGATTGGAATTTTGGCGACCCACCACAACAGGCCGCGATGCGTCTGGGCGCGAAAAAAGTGCCAGTGTACACCCTCTCGGTGGGCAGCGATCGGGCGCAGAAAGATTTGGTGCTCGAATCGGTGAATCCGCCCACCTTCGGGCTGCTGGGCGAGCAAATTTCTATCCCCTTCCGCGTGCGAAGCCATTTGCCGGTGGCGGTAAAAACACAGGTGCGGCTCACCAGCTCGCGCGGCGCAGCGGTGAGTATCGCGAAGCAAATCACCATCCCCGCATTCGGGCAGGTGCATGATTCGCTGGTATGGGCTCCGCATGATTTGGGGGACTACACGTTGACGCTGACGTTACCGGTTTGGCAGAGCGGTTTGGAAAAGGAATTGCTCGAAGACAACAATCGCCAAACGTTCCATCTTTCAGTGCGCACGGAAAAACTCAACGTGTTGGTCGTGGAAAGTTACCCACGCTGGGAGTACCGATTCCTGCGCAACGCGCTGATGCGGGATCCGGGTGTGGAGCTAAGCGTGCTGCTGCTGCATCCGGAGTTGGGACCGGGAACGGGTCCAAATTACATTGGGCGTTTCCCGGATACACGCGAACAGTTGAGCCGTTTTGATGTGGTGTTTCTTGGGGATGTCGGTTTGGGCGACAAGGAACTTACCAAGGAACAGTGCGAATTGCTGCGCGGTTTAGTGGAGCATCAGGGAAGCGGGCTCGTATTTTTGCCCGGTCAACGCGGGCGCCATCATTCGATGGTCGATCATCCCATTGGCGAGCTTATGCCCGTGTCGTTGAGTCCGACGAACACCGAAGGTCATTACATTCCCAGTGAGTCACATTTCAAATTGACCTCCACCGGGCGCGGGCATTTCTTAACGATGCTCAAGGCGGATGAAGGGATGAATGAGGCAATTTGGAAAACGTTGCCCGGCTTCTTTTGGTGTGCACCGGTGGAGCGCGCGCGACCGAGATCCAGCGTCTTGGCCACCCATTCTACCAAGCGCAACCAATATGGCTATTTGCCGGTGCTGGTCACCCAGCCCTTTGGCGCCGGCGAAGTGCTCTTTATGGGCACCGATGCCGCCTGGCGTTGGCGACGCGGAGTAGAAGATTTGTATCACTATCGGTTCTGGGGTCAGGTAGTGCGTTGGATGGCGCACAAGCGCAAAATGGCGCAAGGGCAGGGGATGCGCCTGACCTTCAGCCCGGAGAATCCCAAGGTGGGTGATGAAGTGTTTTTGCAGGCCACCATGCTGGATCTATCCGGCGGGACCACGGCTCCGGACGTGCGCGCGCGCATTACGGCGCCCGATGGCAGCACAAGCGACTTGGAGTTCACCGCGATTGAGGGGGGCTGGGGGGTGTTCAAAACCAAAATGGCCGTGCCTCAGGGTGGGGCATATTCATTGAATTTATACAGCCCAAGCGGCAGTCAAAAATTAGATGCGGAAATCGTGGTCGACAAACCCACGCTTGAAAAAATCGGCCAACCCGCCAACACGAAAGTGTTGAGCGAAATTTCTCAACGTACCGGTGGCCAAAGCGGCGGCATCGCGGATTTGCAGAAATTAATCAGCGAAATTTCCGTGGTAGCTGAAAATGAGGAAAAGACCCGCCGTTTCCGTCTATGGAGTAACCCTTGGTGGGGTGGGGGCGTGTTATTACTGCTTGCAGTTTACTGGGTGTCACGTAAGATTTTAGGACTGATTTAGGGGATGTATGATGCACCCCCGAACTGGGAGGACAACATGAGCGAGAAGAGCCGATTCAATGTAGAACTGCCCGAGAGACTAAGGGGCAAGTTTAATTCACTCGAACGCAAACTTTGGTTTGTTGATACCCTCATCGCCGTGTGCGGCATCGCCTGCGGATTGGTCGTGGCATACCTTCTATTGTTTATGTCCGACCGATTCTGGGACACCCCCGCCGCATGGCGCCTCACCTTCACACTCGCGGGCGGAGCCGTTGCCCTTCACTACGCGTGGTTCTGGGCCAAGCATTGGATTCTCAATCGTCGCGACAACCGCGTGCTCGCCGCAATCGTCCAGCGTAAGCACCGTCGCATGGGTGATCGCCTTATGAGCGCGGTGGAGCTCACCAGTATCGATCAGCGCCCCGAAGATGTTTCCGAAGAACTCTGTCGCGCGGCGATCGAACAGATCGATCGTGAGTCAGAAAACATTTCCTTCAATAAAGCCGTTTCCACCCGTAAGTCGCGGATCGCCTTTGTGCTCACCGTGCTGGTGTTGGGCGTGCTCAGCCTCCCTATGCGTTTCACCGGTGACGCCAGCCAAAACGCGCTCCAGCGCGCCGTGCCCGGCAGCGGGGCAGAGCGCTACACGTTCGTGCAAAACGGCGACCTGCAAGTCAACGGCCGCGATCCTGAAAAGGGAACGAAAGGAACGTTTTATGTGCCTCGTGGTGAAATGCTTCAGTTCACTTCACAATTCGCATTTGCAGATCAACAAAACGGAACGCCATTCTGGGAAACACTCGGCGGCTGGTGGCAGCAAACCCATAACGCAGCTGAACGAATGGACCTCTACTTGGGGGAAAATAAAATTGGCACCGATTTTGCCAACACTTTTTCTAGTGTATTGCCTGACCCCTCCGAAGCCGTGCTGACCCACGGAAAGAAAACTCAACAGGCCCAAATGATCGATGGTCATGTGAATTATACGCTTCAAGCCGGCACCAAGCCCATGAAGCTCGCCCTGCGCGTGGGTGATGTGCGCCGATACGCCCGCATCGAGCCGGTGGCCCGGCCCGCGCTCAAGTCACTTAACGTTTCTTTGAGCTATCCCGAATATTTGCACTATCCCAAAGCGGAATCTTTGGAGGTTCGCGGCGGCGTATTTTCCTTCCTCGAAGGCAGCACCGCAGTGTTTAGGGCGGAGGCCTCCCGGAACTTGAACAGTGCCAACATCAAAGTGACCCACGCGGTGACCGATGAAATTACCGAGCAACCCGGGAGCGTGAGCGGTGCCAATCTCTCGACCGCCAATCTTATACTCGATGACATCAGCGCAATTGAAGTTAGCTGGGTGGATCAATATCACATTGCTGGGGCCAATACATGGAAGCTCGGGTTCGATCCGATCAAAGATCAACCGCCTCACGCCGATTCGCCGGATCAAGCTCCGGTTGTTGCGATTTTGCGATCAGAAAGCCTCAGCATTCCTGCCTTCGGCGAGGACGATTACGGCATGGAGGAACTTAAAATTTATTGGGAATGCTTCAATCGCGGGATCGACGAAAAAGATGGAACTCCCAAACCGTTTAAAACCGGCGAGTCCATTCTTGTTCAGAAGGCATCCCCTGGCACGCATTCACTCACCCAAACCTGGCACTTCGATCCCAGCGACAAGGCGCTCAATATTCCTGATGACACAATGGTAAACGTTTACGTGGTGGCCAAGGATTATTATCGGACCGATCGTTACGTGCGCTCGCTGCCGGTGAAAATTTACATACTCACCCCCGAAGAACACGCCCAACTCATACAGGAGAATTTCGATACCAAAATGGCTGAACTGGATGACATCGTCCGGCGTCAGGAAAATCTCCTCGAAGAAACCAAGCAATTGCAGGAAATGAGCCCTGAAGATCAGGCAAAGAAATCCACCGAAAAAGAACTCGCCCGCCAGGAGCAGGAGCAAAAAGATATCGCCGAAAAACTCAAAGAATTGGCCGAGGAAATTGGCGAACTTGGAAAAGAAGCGAGCAAGAATAAAGAGATCGACCCCAAAACCCTCGCCGAAATGGCCAAGTCCATGCAGAAAATGAAGGATTTGGCAGCGGGTGAAATGTCTGAGGCTGAACAATCGCTTGGTGAAGCCCAGCAGTCTGCTCAACCATCACAACCGTCACAGCCCTCAAAACCTAAAGATAAAAAAGAGAAGATCGATAAAGCAGCCAAGAAGGAACAAGAGGCGCTTGATAAACTCAAAGAAATGCAAAAAGAATCCGCGGATACCACACAGGATATGTACGAGAACACACTTGTCCTGCGGCTCCGTAAACTCGGTGAATATGAAGAGAAACTGGATAAAGAATTGGGCACTAAATTAGAATCCGAAGCCGGCGGCAGTTTCAGCGATCTCCCCGAGCACTTGCAAACATTCCTCAACAACCGCGCCAACGACCAGCACCGGAATGCCACCAAGGCAAACGATTTGCAGGGCGAAATTAAGCGGTTTGCTGAAAGCACGCTCAAAGAAAACTTCGGTGACGTTGCCAAGGAAATGGACGCCGCGCGTCCTCCGGAAAAACTCGACGAAAATGCCCAGAAACTTCGGCTCAACCAATCGCTCACCGCGCGAATGGGAGCCAAAAAACTAGGCGAAGATTTCATGCGCTGGGCCGACAAGCTCGATCCACCCAAGGACGGCGATGGTGGCGGCGAAGGCGAAGGCGGAAAAAGTGATGACCCCAATGAGGAAATGCTTGAGCGGATGAAAGAGCTTCTGCGCTTGCGTCAGGCCGAAATGGATTTGCGCGAACAAACCGGTGAGCTTGAAGGTGATCGCGAAAAACGTGCGGCAAAACAGTTTGAAGAAGGGGCCCGAAACCTTGCCTTCCGTCAGTTTGAACTTCTGCGTGATTTGCAACTCGAAATGGATGCCCGCACAAATCTAGGTAAAGGCGAGTTTTTGGACATAGCCCGCGAAGATATGGGCAGGGCCGGCGATCAATTGGATAAACCTGAAACGGGTAAAAAAGCTACGGATGCCGAAACCGATGCGATTAACAAACTTGAGCAGGAAATTGCAGGGCTTATGAAGAAAAGCCAAAGCAGTGCCGCCCAAGGCGAAATGACGCCCGAGCAAATGGAAATGATGATGATGATGATGCAAATGATGGGCATGCAACCCGGCCAAAAACCCGGCCCCGGCCAGGGTGATTCTCCCGGCATGAGCACTGCGGGTGGCAATACCAACAAGCTCAATCAAAACACACCTGGAAATGTTAATGGCGGGAATGGCCCCGATCGCACTGTTCGTAAAGTAGCCGGTCGAGCGGATGCGATGCCCAAGGAATTCCAAGGTGTACTACAGGGATATTCAAAGGGCGTTGAAAGACTCAACAAATAAATATGATTAAACGAATTCTGATTTTAGTCTCCGCATTGTCTTTATTAACACCCGGCGCGCGAGCTCAAAAATTATTTGAGGGCCCCACGCGATTCATTCCTGTGGAAGTGGATCGGATGTATGTCAACGGACTGAAGTTTCTTGTCAGTGTTCAGCAAGATGACGGGTCATTTCGCGCTACGGGGACGAGTGATCATTATGGCTCACAACCCGGTGTGGTCGGGCTTGCAGTGGTGGCGATGCTTGCGCATGGTGATGATCCCAACCGAGGACCGTACGCGCTAGCCATCAAGCGGGGCATCAATTTGATTCTGAAAAATCAAAACCCTCAAACCGGCTATATCGGCAGCTCGATGTACAACCACGGATTCGGCGCCTTGGCCTTGGCCGAGGCTTACGGTCAGGTTCGTGATCCGCGGCTTGGGCCCGCGTTGCAAAAATCAACGGATTTAATCCTGAATGCTCAAAAACGCTCCCGTGCCGGTGCTTGGCGATATTCACCCGAGAGCACTGATGGAGACACCACAGTGAGCGGAGCGAATCTTGTGGCTCTTTTTGCTGCCCGTAATGCTGGGTTAGGCGTGCCGCAGGAATCCATTGATAAGGCGCTGCAGTTTTATGTGAATTGCCGCAGCAGCGATGGGGGCTTTGGTTATACCAGCGCCGGTGGCTCCAATAATCCACGCACTGCGATTGGTGCCCTGATGTTCGCGCTTGCGAAGAAAAAAGAAGGGGATGTGTTCAAGGGTGCGATGAATTATTTGATTACCAACCAAGTTAACGCGGGTTACGATCACTATTACCACTATTTCCTATACTACGCAGCCCAAACTTATTTTCACGCGTCACCAAAACTTTGGGATGAGTGGAACACGAAAAACATCGCACAACTCAAAAGCCAACAGGCAAAAAACGGCTCGTGGGCTGGAAGCAATTTTGGTCCTACATTTGCCACGACTGCCTCGCTCCTGAGCCTTGCGCTCAACTACCGGTACCTCCCAATTTATGAACGTTAAATTCTGTCAATACACGCTGGCATTGATGCTGGGGGCTTTGTCCTCCACGGCGGCGCAGCCCAAGGCTCCGGTTGAGGACGAAAAACCGACCCGTGATCTCACTCCGGCGCGTTCGAGTGTTCCGTCGGTGCAAAAACTTGCGGTGCGAATGGAGCGGGTTGAAAAATTAAATCTGCTGAATGGAGATACATTCAGCGGGAAGTTTTTGGGCATGGAAAATGGAACGGTTCGCTGGCAGCATCCCTCGGCAAGCTTGGTGATTCCTTTCAAAGCGACAGATGTTGCCGGTTTAACTATTACCCAAAAGAAACAACCGCAAGGGATGGCGCAGCATAATAGTGCGGTTAATCTGGTCAACGGCGATCGATTGCTGGGCGATTTGGTCGAGCTCACTCCTGAGGTTTTGGTGTTGGATACATGGTACGCCGGCAAATTGAAATTGCCGCGCTCATCCGTCCTGGAGTTGAATCCGGTGTTACTGGGTTCACGGGTTGTATTCGAAAGTCGCGAAGGCGACGACTCCGGTTGGTTACACGGCAATTACAACCAGGGAATTCCACCAAAAGCCAAGGGACCCGTGGGTGCGGGACCACAGAAAGCACAACAGGTGGCAGAAAAAATACTTGCTCGAAAAATTGTCCCGCAAATTGTTGTGAATGGCAGAGCTCAGCCTCAACAGAAAAACCTTTTTTGGAAATTTGACGGTTCAGGTTTTACCAGTAGCGCCAGCGGCGCGGTGGTCGCCAGAGCTGACATCGCTTATCCGGATAAATTCGAACTCGCATTTGACCTCCAATGGGCAGGGGGTACTAGTTGTTATTTCAACACGGCCATTCTAGCCTCCAACATCAAAGAAAATTATTCAGGTGATCATTATCGGCTGCAGGTAAGTTCAGGTTATTTTTATTTTTATCGACGCACCAAAAATGGGAATCAGGTGCAAATGGGGCGCGCGGAATTACGCCAACAATTGAGCGGCAAATCTCGGGTGCGCGTGGCACTGCTTGTCGATCGATTGACGCGCGAAATCACTCTGATGATTGACGGTAAAGTGATTAACACCTATCGCGATGGCAACAACGACCCCGTGCCGGCTTCCGGTGGATTATCATTTCAATCTAACAACACGTATCCATTGCGAATTAGCAAAATCAGAGTGGCTGAATGGAACGGGAAGTTGCCCGGGAATGAAGCCAAATCGGATGGTGTGGAGGATTTTATTTTCTTTAAAAACAAAGATCACATTAAAGGGAAAGTGAAATTCATCAAAGACGGTAAAATAATGGTTAACAGCACCTCTTTCGGTGAAGTGCCTGTCCCTTTAACAAAAGTAGCCCGTATGCAGTTGGCCAACCCCAAAAAAGAGGGAGAGCCCAAAGCCGGTGAAACAAAAGCTTCCTTAATTCAGGGCGGACAGGTTTCCGGGCAGTTTGAAAAATGGACGGATGATAAAGTGCGCCTGATGCATCCTTATTTGGGCGCAGTAGAATTTCATCCTGCTATATTTGAGTCGCTGGAAATGAATCGTGATCAACCGCGACCACAAAAACATCAGGGTTTCTTTTCAAAATGAAAATGCGAATGCTTATCATCACGGCGACGATGGTTCTGCTTGCAGAATCGATTTTTGCCGAAATTGTCATCAAACCTGTCCGCAGCGGATCCAGCAACACTAACCGTCCCGGCATTGTGGTGCCCGGTCCTGCGGATTCTGGTTTTCGGGGGACACGACAGAAACCGCAAGTACTCCAACTGCTCAATGGCGATCACTTGCAAGGAACGTTTGTGGATTTTCATTTGGATACCGGTGCGACTTGGCGTCATCCGGCTTCTAAAGACGACTTTAAATTTGACGCCGACAGCATTTCAAGCATCCACCTGAATCCGCGTGGTGCGCTAAATTTGCCGAAAGGGCAAAATTGCGCCGTAAAATTTCGTACTGGAGATGAGGTGATGGGCCAACTAGTGGAGATCAATAATACCCATATCATTCTCAGCGCGTGGTATAGTAGCAACAGCATTCGAATCCCGCGGGCAAAAATCCTATCCATTCATCCCGGGTCAGGGCGTGGAGGTGCTATTTTCACTGGCCCGACCGGACTCAATGGTTGGACGCAGGCTGCGAATAACGGGCGACCTAACAACATACCTTTCAATGGTCGCGTCATTCGAGGGGGATTAGTTCCGGCAGGAGGGCAAGGTGGGTTTGGCCGTGTTGGAGTTGGTGGGGGCTGGCAATACAGCAATAACTCATTTTTATCGCACACCTCCGGATCGCAAATCGGTCGCCAATTTAAAGATCTTCCCGATTCTGTAAATGTCGAATTTGATCTCTCGTGGGCCACCACGCCCAGTCTCGTCCTGTATCTTTTTTCTGATCAACTGCAACAACATAAGGGCAATGCCTACATTGTTCAGATTAACAATTCAGCCAGCTGCATGCTAATGAAAGGCAGTTCTGGAGGCCAAATTAGTCTCGGCACACAAAGCATGACGACCCAGTTGCGGGGCAAAACCAAAGCGCATTTTGCAATCTCCGCAAATCGAAAAACGCAAACGATCATGCTGACGATGAACGGAAAATTGGTTAAAAAATGGACCGGCACTTCCGCGTTGTTGGGCAATGGCAAAGGAATCATGCTTGTTAGCCAAACGACGGGGATGATGCGGGTTAGTAAAATGCGCATCACACATTGGGATGGACAGGTCCCCACGGGAAGCAATTTGCCGAACTCTGGTGATGGAACAAAAGATGTGATCGGAACTGCCACCGGCAATTTAACCGGAGTGCTGAAAGGGTTTCGGGGTGGGAAAGTGAAATTTGATGCCACCGTAAGTATCGGATCTATTGTGGATATGCCCCTTGAAAAAATAGGGGTAATCAGTTTTGCAGGAGCCAAACCTGAAAAGCGTAAATTGGAAATTGGCGATGTTCGCGCGACTTTTTCAGGTGGAGGAGAATTTGTTTTCCGCTTGGATCACTGGACCGCAGATCGCGTCACCGGTATGAGTCCCAGCATCGGCCGGGTTGATTTTGATCCTGCGGTATTTTCTTCATTGGAATTTAACCTCAACAAGTTGCGCGACGAAGGAAACTGACCCCGTGAACATCACGGGGACAACTCCGCATAACTGCTGATTGTCCTCAGTGGCGTGCCGGTGTTTCATATCCGGAATGACCACTTCGTCCACCACCAACGTAGCTACTGCCACCCGCCGCCGATCGGTTGCGCGACTCAGCAGCGATGAATTTGATGTTCTCCAAAAGCTCGGTGAAGACCGCTTGACCCTCAACATCGATATCACCCTCAAACCCGTCACTTGGATTGCGCTTCAGAAGTACGCATTAAAACATGAATGCACCCTCGCTGAGTCAGTGGAAAATGGTTTAGAAGAATCCGCTGAAGTTGCAGATTGTCTGCAACTTCGTGTCGGTGGCGAAGAGTGCCGCTAACTGCGCAAACGCGTGCCCAATAAATAATCCCATAACGGTGTTGTTACGCCAAAATTCCCTGCGTGGCCGTGCGCGTGATGGGTCAGATGATGGCGCCTGATCGCCTTTCCTAAACGGGATTTAGGATGGGATTTAGAATCACTCTGGTGGAATGAATAATGAATGTATTCATACCCTAAATATCCCGCCAAAAAAAATCCGATAAAAACTGCCAGCGCCCACTCCGGCACCAGACAATAAAACAGTGCCAGAAACGGCATTAAAATGAGCACTGCGTTCACCGGGGGGACCATTGTGTGAACCGGTTCATCTTGAGCATCATGATGCACCCCGTGGGCTAATTGAGCCCATCGACTTAACAGTTTTCGATGTTCGGGCGGATGTAATAAAAACCGATGCATTAAATATTCAATAAATGTCCATACCCCCAGTGCCGTTGAGCCGATTATTGCCGTTGTCGACCAGTCCAGTGAGTACGACGCAACTCCCCAGGCAATACAAGTAATTGCCACCGGCCCCCAGAAGACCAAAGGCAAAGCCGGATGGAAAAACCCAAACCACGGCCAGCCACTTTGAATTTTGTTTGATGTCATTTTCTCAGACACATTTCATTTTCCAAATCCACACCCAATCCCTCCGCGATGCGGTTGATATAATTAATCTATCCGATCACTTGCGTTGCGTCACTCATTGCTTCCTCTGAAAGCCCCGCCGCCCGCAGGCCGTTGACATTCGCTACCTCCGCCGAGGTAAATTATTCCGCCCACGCGCACAGTGCTCATCTCACTGGGGCAATTCGTTCTTTGCCGCTTCTGGTTCAATCCGTCCATTATTTTCCTCGGAGCAAATGTGCCATTTAACCGTGCAAAATCAAATCAATCCAGTTGATGCTGACTTGTAATCAGCCGATGAATCCCGTAATTGAAGCAGACCAATTGCCGGTGTGGTGGAATTGGTAGACACAGGGGACTTAAAATCAGGCGACATTTTTAATTAACTCTGTTTTTGTGGGTTATTAAATTTTACCGAAACCTCAGTATTCACATTACTGGGGTTTTTTCGTGTCAGGGTTTTGTCAGAAGTTTTACAGGTAGCTCTATTGGGCCTGAAATGCCTCTCTGAGGGCCTTTTATGTCGCGGGTAAATGAGGAGGCTATAGGTGTTATTGAATCAATTAGGGGTGAATTGAGGGGTTCTTTTATATTTATGCTTAATTATCGGGCAACTGGGCCTTTTTGGGGGGATTTGGGTTTATCATGCGCCATATAATTAAAAGCAATTAATTATGGGATTTGAGGGTTTATCAATGGCTTCAATTATTAATCCATTTTTAATTGGTGGTTGCTGTTGTGGATAAAAAACACAACTCTTTAGCACTATTTAGTTGCGTTATGGTTCAGTATTCGCTTTAATTACAGCAACGAAACGAAGTAAAAAGAGATGAAAAACACTAGCGAAACAACCTCCTATTTGATGAGGTACGAACCAGCCAAGCATGAGGGCGTGGCTAACTGGCGCAATCACGAGTTCACCTACTACGTTGAAACCTCTGCCAACATCGAAGGCGAGTATTTTTACGCTGCTGATCTTGAGGCCGACTACAAGCTGAAGCGGTTCAACGCCAACAGGATCAACGAGATCATTACGATCTCTTGCTAAAAGGGGAAGCCATGCCGAAGAGAAAGATAACCCAAGCAGTGGCCTACATTAGGCGTTCCTCCGCAAAGGAGGACAATGGCTCTTTTGATCGTCAGATTAACGCTATCGAGGGTTACTGCTCTAGTGCTGGCGTCAAGATTGTTGAGGATGGTTTTTACCGTGATGGCAACGTGTCGGGCACAAAGAATTTGGAGGATCGCGATGGCTTGCTGGCGTTATTCAACCGCTGCGAAGAGGATGGCATACGCACTGTGGTTATCTCTGATGCTTCTCGCCTTGCTCGTGAGTTGATATGCCAGATGGTTCTCATCGAGAGGTTCCGCAAGGCTGGCCTTGTTGTCCTCGATGCGACTGGCCTAGAAGTGACGGATATCGACTGCCCACAAAAAAAACTTATAGTTCAGATTATCGGAAGTTTGCAGGAATGGGATAGGTCGCAAACTATTGCTAAGATGAATGCTGGTCGGGATCGCGCACGGGCCAAGGGGTTAAAGGCTGAAGGAGCGTACCCATTCGGTCACACAGCATCAGAGAAGCGCACCCTAAAACGTATCAAGCAACTGAGGGCTAACCACGGTAACACTGATCGACGCCCCAAGAAGTGGGTGACGATTGCGGCCATGCTCACTGAAGAAGGTCACCGCAACAGGGCAGGGGGTGAATTCACATCTGCGTATGTTTCCAAGCTAGCCAAAGCTAACGCTATCAAGTAGATTTCTCCCTGCGCTTTCGTTGCCCATATGGCGGAATTGGTAGACGCAGCAGACTTAAAATCTGCCGACCTTTAAAAGTCGTACTGGTTCGACTCCAGTTGTGGGCACGGCGCATTATCTTCCCTTGTTTCTCATCGTTAAATTTCTCTTGGCCTGAACTGTTTTTATTGTTGCTTTTGAGGCAGCAATCAATAAAACAATTTTTTTCAAAGATGAAATACCTTACATTGATTATAGGATTTTTGGTTG
>JACKQG010000187.1_pt1 | contig 90642 bp, 98 predicted proteins | sample 8237621 | NCBI WGS metagenome assembly JACKQG01 (sample SAMN15677084, study PRJNA649215) | marine metagenome | biome: marine; feature: Black Sea; material: saline water; isolation source: suspended particulate matter (SPM) from the Black Sea western gyre | collected 2013-06-09/2013-06-10 | depth...
TTTATCCCGCCAGCGCTTCCGCACCACTCACAATTTCTAATATTTCTTTGGTGATGGCTGCCTGTCGGGCATTGTTGTACTGAAGTTTCAAATCACCGATCACTTCACCGGCATTTTCAGTGGCACTTTCCATTGCAACCATTCTGGCGGCTTGTTCGCTTGCGTATGATTCCAGAAGATATTTCCACATCTGGATATTTAAATGACGCGGAACCAGCGATACAACAATATCCTCTTTCGAAGGTTCGAAGAGTTTTTCTGTAGAAACACTCTCTTCTCCGTCAAATGTAAGCGGGAGTAATTTTTCTGAAATAATCTCCTGAACAGCAACATTTTTGAATTGATTGTAAACGACATGGATCTCATCCACATTTTCGTTGATGAAATGGCTGATAATGCCATTACCAATTTTAATAGAATGATTGAAATCCAATTCATTCCAAAATTCAATATGTTCTTCAACGATGGTGTAATCGCGCCGCTTGAAATAGTCTCTCCCTTTTTTTCCGATGCAGAACAGATCGACATTCTCTTTGCCAAAACTGTTAATTTCTTTCTCAGCTTTTTTAATAATACTGGTATTAAACGATCCTGCCAATCCTCGATCGGACGTTACCACTACGTAGGCAATCCGTTTGATCTCACGAATATCCAGTAGAGGGAGCAGTGACCGATCCACATCCGGCATGATGGTTTGAATTACTCCGCACAATCTCTGTGCATACGGGCGTGCCTGTTCCATTCGCTCTTGGGCTTTTCGCATTTTTGCAGCGGCAACCATTTTCATGGCTTTTGTCACCTGCTGAATGCTTTTGACCGAAGATATTCGGTTGCGTATGTCTTTTAAATTTGCCATGTATTTATTTTAGTCACACAATCCGCAAAACTCACAAAAGGTTAAAAAAACAAGTATTCGATAGTACTTGAAATGAGTCTAATGTAGAATTTTGTTTCTGTATTATTATCTTAGTGAAACTTTGCAATTTTAGCGGCTGGGGTTGTTTAAGCTACAAATCCTTTTTTGAAATCTTCCGTTATCTTTTTTAGTCTATCTTCTGATTCCTGACTCATTTTTCCTGTGGATTTAATTTCGTCAAGAATATCACCGGCATTGGCTTCAACATATGTTAAAAAACCTTCTTCAAACTCTTTTACTTTGGTCTGCGGAATATCATCCAAGACTCCGACATTTCCGGCAAAGATGATTGCCACCTGTTTTTCTACAGGCATGGGAACATACTGGTTTTGTTTAATGATTTCCATCATCCGCTGACCGCGTGTTAATTGTTGCTGTGTGGTTTTGTCCAGATCAGATCCAAATTTGGCAAATGCTTCCAATTCACGAAACTGCGCTAAATCCAGCCTTAACATTCCGGCAATTTTTTTCATCGCTTTAATCTGTGCATTTCCACCGACACGCGATACGGAAAGTCCGACATCCACGGCAGGTCTTTGTCCGGAGTTAAACAAATTATTCTCAAGATAAATCTGTCCATCGGTAATGGAAATTACATTCGTCGGAATGTAGGCTGCAACATCGCCTTCCTGTGTTTCAATTATTGGCAGGGCTGTCAGTGATCCTCCACCTAAATCATCACTGAGTTTGGATGCTCGCTCAAGCAAGCGGCTATGCAGATAGAAAACATCCCCTGGAAATGCTTCACGTCCGGGTGGGCGTCTTAAAATCAATGACATTTGACGGTAGGCAACCGCTTGTTTCGAAAGATCATCGTAAATAATTAGGGCGTGCTTTCCGCTATCTCTGAAATATTCTCCCATCGACGCACCGGAATAGGGTGCGATATACTGCATAGGAGCGGGGTCAGAGGCATTTGCGGCAACAACGGTTGTGTAACTCATGGCATCTGCGGCTTCTAACTCAGCGACCACGCGCGCGACGGTAGAGGCTTTTTGTCCGATGGCAACATAAATGCAATAAACAGGGCTGTCCGTGTCTTGCGTGTACTTTTGATTGATGATAGTATCGATGGCAATTGCGGTTTTTCCTGTCTGGCGGTCTCCAATGATTAACTCACGCTGACCGCGTCCGATTGGAATCATACTATCGATGGCTTTTAATCCGGTCTGAAGTGGTTCAACCACCGGCTGGCGCTGCATAACACCCAGAGCTTTTCGTTCAATGGGCAGGGAATCATTTGTCTGTATTGCCCCTTTTCCGTCCATGGGGTGTCCCAACGGATTGACAACTCTCCCGAGCATTTCTTCTCCGACAGGAACTTCGACTACTCTTCCTGTTCGTTTGGCCAGATCACCTTCTCGAACCAGTCTTGTTTCGCCAAAAAGCACAAGTCCGACATTGTCTTCTTCCAGGTTGAGCGCCATCCCAAATACATCATTCGGCAGCTCGACCAATTCTGAGCTCATTACATTTTCCAGACCATTGACACGCGCGACACCGTCACCTACTTCGATGACTTCGCCAACTTCCGTTACATCAATTTGCACGTCAAACTTTTCAATTTGAGCTTTTAATAAATCTCTTATTTCGTTGGTTTTGAATTCCATTTATTTATTCCAATATTTTCCACTGATTCAAATTATTTTGAAGCCTGAATTATTCGCCCGCCTGCCAAAAATGAAATGGCGGGCTCGTCTGCTCAGGGCAGGCAAAATTCACAAAAGGTAGTAAAATAATCTGCGATGCATGAATCGTTGTACATACTTTTTGTAATTCTAATTTTTTCTTCATTTTGTCTTTTTTCTTCCTACCCACTGCTACTGCCTGCTGATTCCCTATAGCTATTCACTCCTCACTACTTACCACTCACTGATTAGATTCCGTCTGAGTTTTTCCATTTGTGATGCAACCGTACCATCAATGTATGTATTTCCGATACGCATTTTGATTCCGCCCAACAGAGAAGGATCTGCTTCAGATGAAAATTCTATTTTGTTTCCTGTGGATTTTTCAAGTGAATCGCGAATCCATTGTGTATCTTTATCATCCAATACTTCCGGTGTGTACACCTTCACGGATATCAGATTCATCTTTTCCTTCTCTAGACGAATATACTCATTAGCAATGTCTATTATCAAATGTCCTTGTTTAGTCTGATCTAACAAGCGGTAAAGCTCAAGGACTGTCACATGGCATTGATTGTTGAATATATTGATTAGAATTTTGACCTTATCTTCAGTCTCAATTCTGGATGTTTTCAAAAACGCCTTAAAAACAGATTCCGATTGATAAAGCCCGGATAGTGTTTGAAGAGACGTTTTTACATCATTTATTGCATGAATCTGTTCCGCAACAGACCACAAAGCAAATGCATATTGTTTTACCGAACGATCAGGCTTCATGCTTCAAATTAATCTCTTTCATCGATTTTTCAATCAGAGTTTGATTATCAGACTTGGTGATATTTTTGCCAATCAATTTATTTGCGATTTGCAGAGAAAGATCGACGACTTCAGATTTAATTTCACCAATCGCTTTATCTTTTTCAGATTTGATTTGCTTCTTGGCATCTTCTACGATCATATCTGCTTTATCGCGTGCGGTTCTAAGAATGTCTTCCTTGACTTTTTCCGCTGTTGATTTTCCGTCCGACACAATGTTTTGAGCTTCCGTCCGTGCTTTGTCAACAATTTCTTGGGATTCCTGACTTAGTTGTTCCAATTCCAGCTTAGCCTGTTCGGCATCATCTAGAGACTTCCGAATCATTTCTTCACGTTTTTCGAGCATAGAAAGAAGCGGTTTCCAAGCAAACTTTCTGAGCATGAAGAGCAGGACAAGAAATGTCAGAATCGTCCAGATGAACAAACCCGGGTCGGGCTGAACAAGAGGGTTATTCATATTTTACTCCGTTAATTTCCGGTAAATAATTTTCTGCTGAATTCAGCAGTGATAAACCGGTTATTATTTCATCAAGACGATGAGGAGCACAAATACTTCACCGAGAATAGCAACACCTTCGAGTAGGAAAAGAGGAAGGTTAACTGCTCCGGTGATTTTATCCGCTGCTTCCGGCTGACGGGCAATACTTTCTGCTGCCGCAGCTGTAAAACGACTGATTCCCAGACCGGCTCCGATGACGATCATACCCAGACCGATTGCTGCTCCAAAATAGTGTAGATTTTCCATAAGATGGACCTCCGTTATTTGTTAAGTTTATTTTTGTTGTAATTCATCTATACAACATTAATGGTGAACGTTAATTGCCATGCCGATAAACACAGCACTTAGCATGGTAAAGACATAAGCCTGAACCATTATTACAATAATTTCAAGGGCAGAAATACCAACAGCCAGTGGCACGGAAACCAATACTCCAACACCAATCCCGGCGAGAGTGCTGTGAAATAATCCGCTGAAAATGAACACAAAAGACAGAATTGCCAGAATTGCAATATGTCCGCCGGTCATATTTGCTGCCAAACGCATGGTCAGCGCAAATGGTTTGACAAACATCCCGATGATTTCGATCGGAATTAAAATGATATACACAGGCCACGCTAATCCCTTGGGGACAAGGTTTTTCCAGTGCGTGAAAAACCCGTGAGCTTTTGTCCCTGCAATAACAATGGCTGTAAATGTGATAATCGCCAATGCAGATGTTACGTTATAATTCCCGGTGGATGTCGTTCCGCCGTGCAAAAGATTATTAATAAAATTGTGACTGTCACTCTGCGGGACTTGAAGAATAAATCGGTTAATCATTCCCAGCACGTCAAAGATGGGAACCATTCCAATAGCGTTTGCGGTGAGGATAAAGAAAAAGAATGTCAGTATGAGTGGCGTCCAGGAATTGACAAATTTACTTCCGACATTTGGCAGGACAATCGAATTTCGAATAAACAAAACAACCGCCTCAAGAGCATTCATAAATCCTGTGGGAATAGGGCGATCTTGCTTCGTATATTTTCGAACCGCCCAAGTCGTAACCGAAAAAACAAAAATGGCAACTATCCAAAGCATCAGCACATGCTTCGTTACGGAAAAATCTATGCCAAATATCGTTGGCAAATGTATAATTGGGTGTTCGATTGAGCTGTTTGATACGTGGTGAATAATGACTTCACCGGCATCAAATCCACCCGTTTCCTGACCGTGTTCAATTGAACTCATTGGTAATTAATCGTAAACTGCCGTTATTTTGAATTAAATAAGGTGCGAAAATACATTGCTTCAAACATATGTAACACCGAAAAATATGCTGCGAAGCTAATAATATATGATGGTGAGTCAAAAGAAGAAAAACCAATAATTACCGATACATACACTCCATAAAATATCATTTTGATAAAAAACGCTTTTGCCATCGTAGCTGTAAGTTTTTCGTTTGATATCTCAAACGTGTTTTTTACGAGTGTTACTGTAACTATTCCGACTACAAGCGGACCGATCATTCCCAAAAATATCTCCCAAATATATTGCGGGAAAAATATTCCGGAGATCAAACCCCAAGAGCCTAGAGAAAACAATGTTAGATTTAGTTTGAATTTCATTTATTGATAGAACACAGATAACACAAATTTAAGACGGGGTACCCAATCACCCATTCTCCCTTTCTCCTTTTCTCCCTTTCTCCGACATCCCCCACACGGTTTTCGCCAATTCATAAAACCCGACGATTAAACCCAACAGAAGTCCGCCCAACAAAAACCATGGTGATGATTCCAGCCATTTATCAAACACATATCCGATTCCGCCAAGGAGGATAATCGCTCCGATCAAGGTATAAGAAGCCGAAGCCGCAGGACCGCTTTCCCGTATCATTTTTTGAAGGTATTGAAAAGATTTGGCAGTGAAATCAGATTGGATTTTCATCGCACTTTTTGGTTATTCCGGGAACCGCTAATGACGCTAATTATCGCGAAAAGTATAATCCTATATCCCGAAGTATATGAAGTAAAAATACAACTATTAGCGCTTTGTGCCATAATTATTAAACCAGTTGTTCGAGTTCCTCTGTGGACTCTGTGGCAACATTCCCAGAAAAATCACATTTACCTTCAAATTGGGCTCCTTCTTCAATAAGCAAGCGGGTATACACCAAATCTCCTCTCAACACGGATTGTCCGCCTAGCACCGCACGATTCTTTACAGTCACGTTTCCTTGTACTTCTCCACCCAGATGAATATCACTTGCAATAATATCTCCTTTTACGACACCGGTTTTTGATATCCTCACCGGCCCGGTTGTCGTGAGCGAACCATTCACCGTCCCATAGACGATAAGTCCGCCCGCAAGTTCAATATTCCCGTAGACAACCGCATCGCCACCAATCATGGTATGCACATTCTTGAAATCTATTTTACTCATTATTCGGACTTACATCCTTTTCTTTATATTGCGGAAAAAATATTAACGGGTCCAGAGCTTCTCCATCCTTCCAAATCTCATAATGCAGGTGCGGACCTGAAGATATCCCAGTCTTCCCCGCTAAAGCGATGACATCTCCACGTTTTACACTTTCCAGCTTTTGAACTTGATTTCGCTGATTATGTCCATACAGAGTAAAATATGCATTTCCATGATACAAAATAATCAAATTCCCCATTTCATAATTCCACCCGGAGTACACTACAGACCCTCCGGCAGATGCTAATATGGGCTCTCCCTCTTTTACGGCAAGGTCAATTCCATAGTGATTTTCATTCTGAAAGATGGATGATTGACTTATTCTTTGTGTCAGCCAACCCTGAATCGGAGCTTTGGACGGAAAATTCTCAATATAAGACACATGATATTTATCCTCGGCTGAATAGCGAAGAGAGTCCATCGTCTTTTTCTCTGTGTCTAAATTTATTTCTGTTCCAAGGGTCTTACGAATCAGTTGATCCATTTGCTTCATTCGTTGCAGGTCATCCATCAATTCGATTACAGTTAACCTGTCCTGCACCAATGTGTCATATTTATTTTGCAATTCATGATGGTCTTCTAATACTTTGATAGAATAATACCACACACTCATTGCACCAACAATAAGCATACACGATAATATAATTCCCCAAAAAATAACCCTACGGTGGAGGGTAATTTGACGATTATTATCCCCGTTATCGGGTATCAGAAGAACAGTATATTTATTTGGCTTCACAAAATTTCAACACAATAAGCACATTGCCTAATTAATTTTACGCAATAATTCTAAAATTCTTTCCAAATCATCAACTGAAAAATAGCTTACTTCAATTTTTCCGTTATCTTTTTTGGCATGGATGTGTACTTTTGTTCCCAAAATTGAAACCAGTTCATCTTCTATTTGCTTAATCTGAGGAGACACTCTCCGCGCTGCGTGTCTTTTAGACGGTTGTACTTTTTGAGATTGTTTTTTATCAGATATTTCTTTTACAATTGCCTCTACCCCGCGAACACTCAGGTTTTCATCTAGGATTTTTTTCCACATTTTTGTCATCGCAATTGGAGTTTTCATCGCCAAAATCTGACGACCGTGCCCGGCAGAGATTTTTCCATCACGCAGACTATCTTTTATGTCTGACGGTAATCCCAATAACCGAAGAGAGTTAGATACTGTCGTTCTCTTTTTCCCTACGGACTTAGCAATCGCTGTATGCGATAAATCAAATTTACTGTTTAGGTACGCATAAGCTTCTGCTTCTTCAATGGCATTCAAATTCTCCCGCTGGATATTTTCAACCAATGCCATCTCCATGACATCTTCCTCCCCCGTCACTGAAACAACATAAGCGGGGAGGTTTTTTAATCCTGCTAATTTAGTGGCGCGCCATCGACGTTCTCCGGCAATTAAGATGAACCGTTCCCCTTTTTGATAAACGGTTACGGGTGTCAACACACCTTTTTGACTTATCGAAGCCGCTAATTCATTGAGAGTTGTCTTATCAAAGTGTTGCCGAGGTTGATTTGGATTGGGAATAATAAACTTTATCGGAATCGCCGTAACACCCGGTTTCAATTCCATTTTATCTTCTTTAGGGCGAATTAACGCTTCTAACCCTTTACCTAAACGACTATTTGACACGTTCTAAAATCTCCTCAACTAAACTCATGTAATTTCGCGCACCCGTAGAATTTGCATCATAAAGCAATGCAGGTTTTCCAAAACTTGGGGCTTCACCCAGGCGAACGTTACGATGGATGACCGTTTCAAACAACTTATCTTCAAAATAACTTCGAAGTTCTGACGCGACTTCTTTTGACAGATTCAATCGCGAGTCAAACATCGTCAAAAGCACTCCGCTGATACTTAAATTAGGATTGATATGTTTTTGAACTAATCGAATTGTATTTAACAGCTGACCTAATCCTTCTAACGCATAGTATTCACTTTGTATTGGAATAATAATCGAGTCCGATGCGGCAAGAGCGTTGATGGTAAGCAATCCCAAGGATGGCGGGCAATCTATGATAATATATTGATATTCATCACGAACTGATTCCAGCATTTTTTTTAATTGGTATTCGCGTGCCATCATACTGACTAATTCTATTTCGGCACCCACGAGATCATTCGTAGACGACACCAAATCCAAATGGTCGAATTGCGTTTTCGTGACGGCATCTTTGAAATTTACACCCCGGATTAACACATCATAAATTGTAGAATTACTCTCCTCAGTTAGATTGGAAATACCCGTCGTCGCATTTGCTTGCGGATCCAAATCGATTAAAAGTGTTTTGACTTCGGATACTGCGAGGCTAACTGCAACGTTCACTGACGATGTTGTTTTACCAACACCGCCTTTTTGATTGACGAATGAAAAGATGTGTGCCATAATTATTGCGAAAAATTCGAACCGAAATTTACTCGTAAGATACCTGAGTTTACAAGACTCATCCCATCATCTCGAAAAATAAGTACAATTCGGGATATAAAGACTTTGTAGAGCCTAAATCAGTCACCATTTCCTAATCCCAAATTCTCCGCCATGAAAACTCCGACAATTCAATTCTTGGTACAGAATCAAACATGCGGTAAATTTTCGTGGTTAATTTTCTTTCATTAACATAGATACGTTACCCTTATGAAAGCATTGATAAAAAAATCTCCCGAACGAGGGATCTGGATGGAAGATGTTCCCCGCCCAACTCCAGGAACAAATGACGTCCTGATTAAGATACATAAAACAGCTATTTGCGGCACGGACTTACATATTTACAAATGGGATGAATGGTCTCAACGCACAATTAAACCCCCTCTGGTTGCAGGACATGAATTTGTGGGAAAGGTCGTTGAAATCGGACCGGGAGTTACACATTATAGCGTGGGCGATCAAGTATCCGGAGAAGGACACATCACCTGTGGGTACTGCCGAAATTGCCGAGCAGGCAAACGTCATCTTTGTCATCGTACTATAGGAATTGGTTTGCATCGGGACGGTGCATTTGCGGAATATCTTGTCATGCCGGAACGCAATGTGTGGCCTGTTCACCAAGATATTTCATCCGACATTGCCTCCTTTTTCGATCCGTACGGGAATGCCGCTCACACTGCACTCTCCTTCGAAATGGTCGGTGAGGATGTCCTCATCACCGGAGCGGGACCCATTGGAATAATGGCTGTGGCAATTTGCAACTTTGTAGGTGCTCGCCATGTGGTTATCACCGATGTAAATGACTACCGGCTTAACTTGGCAAAAAAAATGGGGGCGTCACTTGTATTAAATGTAACGAAAGTCAACATTGAAGATGCTATCAAAGAACTGGGGATGACCAACGGATTTGATGTCGGGCTGGAAATGTCCGGGAGCCCGGTTGCTTTTAATGATATGCTTCGAAATATGTACCACGGCGGACGCATCGCTTTGCTCGGACTATTGCCAAAATCTACGCAGATTAATTGGGATGAAATCATATTCAAGGGACTGCATATAAAAGGCATCTATGGACGCGAAATGTTTGAGACTTGGTATAAAATGACGCAAATGCTCCGAAGCGGACTTGATATTTCCGGCGTTTTAACACATCGCTTTCCGGTGGATGACTTTCAAAAAGCTTTTGATATTATGGAATCCGGGAATTGCGGAAAAGTGATTCTTGAGTGGGGGTAAGAGCGGGGAAAAATGGAGAAAGGAGACCGAAGACGGAAATCCGATTCCAAGACTTTAGCTGATGAACGACTTTTCGCTCCAAAATCAATCGAAATATATAAGTTAAATTAAAGAAAAATACTCATGAACAATTTATTCGAAAAACATTTAACAAAAATCCGCAAGCTGGAAAAAGAGCTGGAAAAAGAATTCGCAGTTATTAGCAAAGAAATGACGGATAATTTCAAAAAGCGGAAAATTAAATTTGAAAAAAACATTCGAAAGCAACAGAAAAAGTATAAGACAAATTTATTAAAATATATCTTTGCGGCTCGAACACGTCATATTATTCTTGCTCCTGTCATCTATGCCATGATCATCCCGATTGTTTTTATGGATTTGGCTATTTTTATTTATCAGCACATATGTTTTAGAGCATTTGGAATTCCTATCGTAAAACGCAAAGAATATTTCATCATCGACCGCCAGCATCTTTCTTACCTAAATACGCTGGAAAAAGTAAATTGTGTCTACTGTGGATATGGTAACGCTGTTGCTGCTTACACAAAAGAAGCTATCGCAAGAACTGAACAATATTGGTGTCCAATTAAGCATGCTTCACGTGTGAAAGATCCGCATTCACGATACTACAAATTCTTCGATTACGGAGATGCCAAAGCGTACCGAGAAAACGCAAAATCAATCAGACAAGATTACCGCGAACGCACAAGTAATGAGAATGAAAACAATGCATAAAAAAGATTTATATCAAAACACGTTAAACCAAATCAAAGACGAAGGCTTGTATAAAACTGAACGCACGATCACCACTCCGCAAGGCGTGGATATTTCCACAACGGAAGGCGGCGAGGTTCTAAATTTCTGCGCAAACAACTATCTCGGACTTGCAAATAATCCTGAAGTGATTACCGCAGCAAAGAAAGCATTGGACGATCACGGTTTCGGGATGGCGTCTGTGCGGTTCATCTGTGGTACTCAAGACTTACATAAGGAGCTGGAAAATACGATTTCTACCTTCTTTGGAACGGACGATACCATACTCTACACCAGCTGCTTCGATGCTAATGGTGGATTGTTTGAGACCATCCTTACCGCTGAAGATGCCGTCATAAGTGACTCACTGAATCATGCCTCGATCATTGACGGAATTCGTCTGTGTAAAGCCAAACGATACCGTTATGCCAACAGCAACATGGATGATTTAGAACAGAAATTGATCGAAGCTCAAGATGCCCGTTTACGACTCATTGCCACCGATGGTGTTTTCTCCATGGACGGTTACATCGCCAAACTGGACAAGATCACAGAACTGGCGGAAAAATATGATGCGATGGTCATGGTGGATGATTCCCATGCTACCGGATTTGTTGGTCGTACAGGACGCGGTTCGGTAGAATATCATGGTGTTTTGGAAAAAATCGATATTATCACGTCCACATTGGGAAAAGCACTTGGAGGTGCATCGGGCGGATTTACAACCGGGCGAAAAGAGATTATTGATTTGCTCCGTCAACGATCCAGACCTTATCTGTTTTCAAACACAGTTGCTCCGTCTATTGTGGCGGCCGGCAAAACCGTTTTCGACATGCTGTCAGCCACTACTGAATTGAGAGATAAACTGGAAAACAATACAACATATTTCCGTTCAAAAATGATCGAAGCAGGATTTGACATCAAAGATGGAATTCATCCGATTGTCCCGATTATGCTTTACGATGCGGTTTTAGCCCAAAAAATGGCAACTATGCTTTTGGATGAAGGCATTTACGTCATTGGATTTTTCTTCCCAGTCGTCCCGAAGGGAGAAGCTCGAATCCGTGTACAAATTTCCGCTGCACATACAAAACATCATTTGGATAGAGCCATTGAAGCGTTTATTAGAGTTGGTACAGAATTGAACACCATCAAATAAAATAGATTTTCTAATTTGCCTCATTGACATATTACCATTTTCATGGATAACTTCCCGCTCGATATTTATTCACATTTTGAACAAAACGTAAGGATACAACACTTTCATGGATAGACATCCGCAACAAATTAAGCGTGAACGTCAAGACATTGTCCGTCGCGAACGAAACATAGAAAATATGTCCAAACTCAGAACGCTTGTGAAGTCAGTTATGATTGAAACTGATGTGAAAAAAGCAGAAGAACATCATAAAACGGCAGTAAGTTTTATCGATAAAATGGCTAACAAACATCTGATACATAAAAATAAAGCTTCACGGCAGAAAGCTCAGATTTCGCGTCATCTGAATTCACTTTCTTAGATTTTAATACTCAAAAAAAAGCCCCGATTTCGGGGCTTTTTTTATTCCCTTTAATCTCAGCTATCCGAAACCTGATAATTGGGTGCTTCTTTTACTATCCGTACTTCATGCGGGTGACTTTCAATGGCGGCAGCTGGTGAAATCCGTATAAACGTTGCTTTTTTACCAAATTCGCGTATCTCTTTCACACCACAGTATCCCATAGACGATCGCAGTCCACCCAGTAATTGATGAATGGCATTTCGCGCTTCTCCTCTGTAAGGTACCATGCCTTCGATTCCTTCGGGCACAAGTTTTGTGGACTCTGTTCCTTCCTGAAAATATCGATCGCCACTTCCTTCTTTCATTGCACCGATAGAGCCCATTCCACGGTAAGATTTATATTGACGACCTTCGTACAAAATCGTTTCACCCGGACTTTCATTCATCCCTGCTAGCAGGCTGCCTAGCATGACAATTTCCGCGCCGGCTGCCAATGACTTTGCAATGTCACCGCTATACCGCAGTCCGCCATCCCCAATGATCGGGATATCATATTTCTGCGCCATACGCGTACAATCCATAATCGCCGATAGCTGTGGAACACCAACGCCCGCAATAATTCTTGTCGTACAACTCGCACCAGCGCCAATCCCGACTTTCACGCAATCCACACCCACATCGATGAGTGCTTTCGTTCCATTTGCCGTTGCGACATTCCCTGCAATAACATCTGCAGTGATTGCTTTTTTAATTTTTTCGACAGTTTTTAGCACGCCTTCTGAATGACCGTGAGCTGTATCAACGACAATTACATCTGCTCCGGCAGATGCCAACGCCTGAGCCCTTTCAATAGCATCAGAACCAACGCCAACGGCTGCCCCGACCCGTAATCTTCCCTTATCATCTTTACACGCATTCGGAAATTGCTCTTTCTTCAAAATATCTTTTACCGTTATCAAACCGGCAAGATGTCCGCTGTCATCGACGACTAATAGTTTTTCAATTCGGTGTTTTTGAAGAATATCCTTGGCTTTTTCTAACGTGGTTCCAATCGGAACTGTCACCAAATTTTCAGATGTCATTCTTTTGATAACAGATTGGTCCAGATTTGTCTCAAATCGAATATCACGGTTCGTTAGAATTCCCACTAACTTTTCGCCATTCAGGACGGGAAGACCGCTGATTTTATATTGTCCCATAAGACGTTTTGCTTCCCGAATGGTTTGATCCATCGTCAGCGTAATTGGATCGGCAATCATTCCACTCTCGGCTCGTTTGACGGTTTTCACCATCTCGGTTTGCACGTTGATCGATAGATTTTTATGGATAATCCCAATGCCGCCTTCACGAGCAAGCGCTTTCGCCATCGCTGTTTCTGTGACTGTATCCATAGCTGCGCTGAGAATTGGGATGTTCATTCTGATGTTTTTCGTTAATCGCGTGGTTACGTTTACATCACGAGGTAAAACGCCGGATTTTTTCGGGACAAGAAGCACATCATCAAAGGTTAAAGCAGATACAAATTCTGTGTGGTTATCCATTGGACTCTCCATTGAATTGGTGATTACTTGTGGAACATACATTTTGGGCGCTAGGAACTCGCCGAACTTTTGGAAGTTCGAAATAAATTAAAATGCAAAATATATTGACTCCCAACATAGGGAAAGTTATTAGAATCCAAATCAAGAACCAAGGACGAAAGAATAAAATATCATGGCATTAAATAATTGTTGGTTGAAGCTCTTGGGAGTCAAAGCACCATTTTCCATTCTCCGACTAATCTGTCAGTCCATTCGATTGATTTCTCCTTCGACTTTTCGGATATCCACATCCCCGCTTCCATCATCCACAATTGTCACATTTCCTTTCACTCGACGGACGCTTATATCCCCGGAGCCATCCCACAGCCTAATATTTCCGGTGATGTCCGACAATTCTATTCCTCCAGAGCCATCATCGATAATAATATCCCCGTCAAAATCGGAAAGGAGTATACTGCCGGAACCATCATCAATATCGATTTTTCCGATGATATTAAGCCCCTGAATACTTCCCGATCCGTCATCAATAATGATTGATCCACTCATATTTTTCAAGGTGATTGAGCCGGAACCATCCTCCAGCTCCATACCACTATGGATATTTTTTACATCAATAAATCCTGAACCGTCATCAATCATCACTGCGATATTTTCCGGAATCACAACGGTAAGATTCACTCGTGTTTGTCCGGATTTACCTCCATGGAATAACCACTTAAGAAAAGAGAAACTAAAGTCCTTGCGATAATCTATGAACCGACTGACCAACACAATTCTCTTTCCTCTCCTTTTCAAAGTCAGCTCTAGATAATCTTCCGCAATATTCAAACTTTCTTTAAGATTATATCCTTCCACATTGATATCTGCTATAACCTCGATTTTGTCGGTATTCGGGTCTCCTGTAATTTTTAGAAACCCGGCACCACAATCAATATCGATGAGAGTAATACCTCCAGTGGCAATACTCAAATGTCTGGTCTCGTTATAGCCTGTCGCTATGGACAAAAATATTAAAATCGTGAATACGTGGAGTGTTTTCATTGGGTTTACCTCTTTTGCTTTATACATTAGACACTTTAAAAGTGAAATGGTTGTCAATAAAAATTTGCTAAACAATCTACTCCGGAAAGGGGTTCCTGCCTGCAACCGACCTAAGCGGAAGGCGTGCAAGAAACCATTTGAAAGGTTAATAACTTAAATCGCCCGGATTCGCAAACACCTGTTGACGGACGGGGATTGCATCCATAAAATGCTTGCCATATCCTTTGATGACAATTCGATTGTCAAGCACAATGAAAATTCCCTGATCGAGTGTTGTACGAATCAAACGACCAAAACCCTGTCGAAATTTCGTTACACACTCCGGAACGGAGTAATCAAAAAACGAATTTCCGCCGGAGGCACTAATCATATTTGAATACGCTTTAACAACCGGTTCAGACGGAACATCAAACGGAAGTTTCGTTATGACAAGTATCTCCAATAAATCACCGGGGAGATCAACCCCTTCCCAGAAGGAATTTGTTCCCATCAAGATTCCGCTTTCTGTGCTACGCATTCCCTTAATCATGGCATAACGTGATGTCCCATATACTTGAGCAAAAATCGGCAAATCTCTTCCACCGGGCATTTTTCTCAACTTCTGGTATGTACCGTTTAATGCCGCATGTGCCGTAAACAGAACCATGATTCGTTTTTGCTGTTTTTGATGTAATCGATATATAATCGATGCAATCTCAGACGAATCAGTCGTAATGCTTTTCCGTCCACCGTACTGCCAGTACGTTACTTGTTCATTATAATAAAATGGACTTGGAAATTCCTTTGTAACGATTCTTTTATCTTCCAGTCTGTCTAAACCTGCGCGTCTTATAAAATATTGAAACGCGTCATCAACTTTCAAAGTGGCAGATGTTAGCACACAATGATCCAGTGAAGAAAACAATTTTGCAGACAGCAATCCTGCAACTTCAACCGGAGCCGTACGTAAGGATAAATATAAATGTGTCCCTTTCTTACCGGTTTGCCGGTATTGTCCCTCCTGCCAATACACCCAATCTGCTTCTTGTTTTACCATTAGAGATGTAAACGTACTCAATAATTCTTTTACAATCTCCGTTCGCTGGTCAAGCGCTTGGTGTAAATCAGGATAATCTTCTCTTGCTGCGTCCTTCTCCAATAAGGTTGCTGCAATTCGACCGATCATGTTCTTTAAATCATGCAGTGCCCGAACAACATCTTCTATTTCAGAATTTACAGACCCGTATTCTTCGGTTAGATTATCAACAATTACTTTCCTGGGATAGGCATCACTGATATTAAATTTATGTTCGATGTGTAGGATTAGTGTATTAAAAAATGTTTCAGTCACAAAGATAGCTTCTTTCGATCGCTCCTCCAGAAGATTAAGATACTCCAAAAACTCAGGATGAAGTCCTGCAACTGCTTTTAAGATTTTCGACCACCTTTGGTTCGTTTTTGCCGTTGGGTCTACATTATTTAGCATCAAAAGTGAAGAAGGTTTGTCCAGTTTTAAGGAGAGTTGACTATAGGCTGCGCCCACCAAATTATGTGCTTCATCAATGATGACGGCATTATATAACGGTAAAAATCCGGGAGATTTTATTTCTGATAATAGTAATGCGTGGTTGATGATAATAATCTGTGCATCAAACAACGAACGGCGTACTTTTCCAAAAAAGCAGCCCTTATACCGAGAGCATACAGAGGTGGTACAGAATCCGGGTTCACTTCGTATCATTGAAGCTAATCTCCTTGGTCGAGTACTCCAAAATCCGTTACACTCAGACAAATCACCGGTTTTTGTCCAATCCAGCCAAATCAGCAAAGGCAGTAGACTTGCCATCTCAATATTATTTAGAAGGTTTTCTGCATCAGAGATAACCCAATCTAATCGGGTTCTGCAAATATAATTACTTCTCCCTTTCAATTTTATTGCTCGAATAGGAACATCCAAAGCTTCTGCCAACATCGGCAGGTCTTTATAGAATAATTGGTCCTGTAAATGTTTTGTATGACACGAAATAATCGTCGGGCCTTCATCCTTCATTACTTCTACTCGTTTTAAGGCAGGGAACAGATACGCCATGGATTTTCCCAATCCGGTTCCGGCTTCAGCCACACCAATTTTGGGTTCTCCTGTGATAACATCATCCACAAATTCAGAGTAGCCGGTCTGCTCCGGACGTTCTTCAAATTTATCCATACTTTTATGCAATAGTCCGGTGTGACCAAATACATCTTTTACAGACAATGAACCGATGGAGGATTTACCATCTTTGGAAAAAATATTTTCTAACCGCGGTCGATCAATTTTAGAAGAAACCAACCCCTTTTTTACAATTCCTAATTGAGTCAACGTATTCGCGATATCAACGAACAATGCCTTATTTGGCAAGTCGGAAGATTTAACCAATGCGAGTATTTTTGACATAACAGAAATCGGATAGCTGGCGGCTTCCTGAACCAGTTGAACAAATATCTCTCCGCCATTTTCCGCATCGGATTCAGCGCGATGAGCTCCCTCTGCAGATAATCCATAATACTCCGAAATTGACCCTAAATTAAAGGCTGGCTGGTCAAACAAAAACGTGCGTGCAAGCTGAAGAGTGTCATATAAACGATGCTCGACCTGCGGTTTTTCATGTCTTTCACGGAGGAGATTCAGAAAACTAATATCAAATGAAATGTTATGCGCAACCAACGGTTCTTCCCCAAGAAACTCAAGAAACTCATCAATGATTTCATCTTCTTCCGGCATATTGGCGACCATCGCATTGGTGATTCCTGTGATATCGATGATCGTCTCAGAAATGGAGAACCCCGGATTCAGAAGCGTAACAAACCGATCAGCCGGTTCTCCGTCTACAAAACGAATCGCAGCTATTTCAATTATTCTGTCTTTTTGCGGATCAAGACCCGTCGTTTCAAAATCAAATGCAATAAATGAATCTAAATTTAATTTTTTGAATAGTTCTTTTTTATTCACAATGTTTTACCGGGTTCTGGGTGTTTAAGTGCTTCATTTTTTATTTTTTTCATTTCTAAATTCTTAATTGATCACTCATCCATTTCCACTCCAAATGTCGGATAAATAATCTCATATCGGAAATAATGATAGAATCTCAATGAATAAAATAAAACTCCTAACAGAATCAAAAACCAAGGTTCTCTCATCGAAACAAACATAGCCATGATAAATATCGGATAGAATCGGGCACGTTGGAGATGTCGAACATGTTTCATCAACAGTGCGATAATCAGGAAGGGTAAAGATACAGCAATGGCCGTGCTAATAACCGGATCATCCAACCAGCTTCCTACGATCAGACCAATGCTCATTAAAGCCAGAGAAATACCAAGTCTTTGAATTCTCACTTCAGATGATACAATATTGGATTTTTCTGTTTTCGCATTTTTTTCGATCGAGACTGTGTGAACAAATGCTAATGCAAGATATGTAGTAAGATACGGAATAAGCGGGATAAACCCCTTCATCGGATTTGCACCCCATCCAAGCAGAAATAAGATTGCTCCTATTAAAGCAAATTGAATACTCTTTTTGACTGTTAAGGACTTTTCCTCAAACGTAATTCTTTCAGGTTTCAGTAAGAAAACGGACAGAATAAATGTAATCACAATCAATGAGAGAGTCCCGACAAGCCAGTGAGACCAATCCCAGTAATGATATCGATCCAGAGAACCGCCAAAGGCAGCCATCCCTGACACAAAGACTGTCCAAAACCCAAACCACGTAACAGGTTTATAGGACATAAATTTATCTAATGATTTTACTTTCTCTGCCATGCGTTTATAGAGAGAAGATTTTGGAGGAGCAATTCTAGCAATTAACATGTGTTTTCTTTCTGTTTGTTTTAATTAGTCATCCGAATGCGGTAATCTTACCAATTTTCAGACAACCTATTTCTTTAAATATCTAATGAGCAAAATAAGGAGGATTAATCCTGATACGTCAAGTCCCCAATACTGCTTGATTTGTGCTACTGCGCTCTCTAATAACCCTATTGAGTGCAAAAATACAATAAAGATCATCACAGGAGCAAAATATTTGAGGAAAAACTTCCATGCGACGATCATCCAATCATTTTTCTCAAAGAAATTCACGGCGCCTTTCTTTAATTCGATGACAGCTTTATCAAAACCCCAAACCCACGCAACAAAGACCGCGATAAAAAGCCCACCAACCGGCAGCAAAATATTTGAGGCTAAGAAATCTGCGATATCAAAAAATGTTTTATCGAACCATTTGACATCTGCCATCACATTAAATGATAACGCACTCGGGATACCAATCAAAAACGTAAGTAATCCAAACACCAGCACCGCTTGGTGGCGTTTCCAGTTTAACTCATCGACGAAATAGGCAACCACAACTTCCAATAATGAAATAGCAGAAGTCAAAGCTGCAAGTGTCAGTAACAGGAAAAATAAAACACCAAAGAGTAATCCTCCGGGCATTTTAGAAAACACAACAGGTATCGTGTGAAAAATCAATCCCGGACCGGCTCCCGGATCTTGTCCCATTGCAAACACAGCAGTAAAAATAGCAATTCCAGCTAAAATGGCAATTAACGTATCCAAAAACAACACTTGAAAAGCGGCGCTTGGGATATTGTCTTCTTCCGTAAGATAGCTTCCGTACGTCATCATAGCACCCATCCCTAAACTCAAGGTAAAAAATGCATGTCCCAAGGCAATCAATACTGATTGCCCGGATATTTTACTCCAGTCAGGATTCCATAAAAAGGCTAACCCTTTCTCAGCACCATCGAGCGTCAACCCACGAACGACAAGAATGAGTAAAATTACAAACAGAATCGGCATCATAATTTTACTGCCGCGCTCAATCCCGCCTTTTACGCCTGCGTAGACAACCAACATCGTTAACAGGAAAAACCCCCCGTGAAACCCAACAATCCATGTAACATTTCCTACCAATGAATTAAAGTGTTCTCCGGCAAAGGATGCATCAGAAAAAGTCGAGAATGTTCCTTTCATGGCCTCAAAAATATATCCAAAAGACCAGCCGGCGACAACACTGTAAAACGAAAGAATGACAAATCCGGCGATAACACCCATACCTCCAACAGCCGTCCAAAATTTACTGCCACTTAATTTCTTAAATGCTCCGACCGGATTTCGTTGAGTCGTCCGTCCAAGCAATATCTCTGCCGTTAGAACAGGCAACCCGATCACTGCGATGCATATAAGGTACACAAAGACAAACGCTGCCCCTCCGTTTTCACCCGCAATGTATGGAAACTTCCAAATATTACCTAACCCGACGGCAGAACCGGCAGCCGCCAAAATAAATCCAAATTTGGATCCCCAATGTTCTCTCTGTTTGATCATTCTATATTTTCCTGTTCTTCTGGATTATTTTGAAAGTGAAAGAGTGTTCGTGTTACTTTCAAATTTCTTCTAACTACCCCGCAAAAAAACGCGGGGTTTCAGCTTCACTTCTACTTTTCACTTTCTACTTTTTTTATTCTCTCTATATCCTCTGTCATTATTTCTTCAAACCGTGATAAATGTGCTTCAACCATCGCATCTAACATTCCGTACATCCACGTGAATCCTATCCACCACGCATACTTATTTCTTTTTTCTAAGTATCGCGATTTTCTTAACGGGAACGATTCTTTGTAATATCGATAATTTATCCGATGCTCATTAAATTTCCAGATATAAAATGTTTCCGCTGCTAAAACGGCTCCGGCTTTCCAATACTGTTTATTGTACACTTGCCCTCCACCGGGGATTAACGCCCATAATGCAGCTTTTTTAGGAGATATTACCTGAACGGAATCTTTAGAATTATCCTCCGCAATAATGCTTGTTAAACCAACAAAGATAACAAAAATCAGTTTATGCAACTTCTGCCACACATTCTATTTCGACATCCACACCGGCGGGGAGTGCTGATACCTGAACCGCAGAACGAGCCGGGGGGTCGCCATCCTGAAACCACTTGGAAAACACTTCATTCAACTCACCAAACCGATTAAGATCGGTGAGAAATACAGTCAATTTTACGGCATTATTTAAGGACGTATTCGCAGCGATTAATACTGCGTCAATATTTTTCAGAACCTGATTCACGCGTTGCTTAAAATCACCGTCAATAACTATACCAGTCTCCGGATCGATTGGAATCTGCCCGGCGGTAAATACAAGCCCATTGCTCACAATTGCCTGATTATATGTACCGATAGCCATTGGTGCTTTTTTGGTAAATATTATTTTTCGAGTCATCGTATCCTCTTCAAACAGACTAAGACAAATTCCACGTAGCTAAGCCAATCTCCGAATCCAATTTCCGATGAATATCCACATTCACTTTTTTAATGATGAACTCTCCGACAACCGCAACCTTCATCTCAAAAAGATGTCCCCCTAGAATATTCATATCATGATCACCAAGCGTCAAGTGTGCATGAACAAATGGTTCTCCATCCTTGAGTGTAATATTTCCGTTAAATGATATCAATTCATACGTCTTTGAGTAGGTTTTAGTTATGTATTTTTTCTCTACCGGATCGTATGCACCTATCTCAATATCTTTTACCGCACCAATTCCTGAAATTTCTGCGGTTTGAATCCCTCTGTTCTTACAAAACTCCGTCAACGTTTTGTTGACAAATTCATCCTTTTGGATAAAAACAAAATACGTGTCATCAATGTGTTTATACTGCATACTTATTTTTCAAATTTCGCTAATATTTCACTTAAAAAGTTTTTGGACTGTTTCAATGCATCATCCAGCATTTTATTGTCCTTCCCCCCAGCCGTTGCAAGATGAGGTTTTCCTCCTCCGCCTCCGTTCATGTATCCGCCAATGGTCTTCGCCAAAGCACCTGCTTTGATCCCTAGTTCCACCAAATCTTGGGATACCACAACCACTATAGCCGGTTTCTTTTCGCCGATCATTCCAAGGACGCCAATCCCGCACTGCAGCTGATTAAAAAACAAATCACCAATGGATTTCAATTCGTCCATGGAGTCGGCAAGTATTTTTTCTACCACTAATATAGTATTTCCAAAAGATTCACCTTGGTTAATCAAACCTGTTATATCCACATCTCCTTGCTTTTTCTGATGTAGTTTTTTCTCCAGCTCTTTCCGCTGTTTAAACAGTTGAGTAACACGTTCGACCATTTCGGTCGGTTTTACTTTTAACGTTTGTTGGAGTTTAGTTAAAATTGTTGTTTGTTCCTGCATTATCCGGAGTGCTTTATCTCCTGTGAGAGCCGTAATCCTACGGACACCGGCTGCAAGAGAAGATTCTTCTGTAATCGTAAACAGCCCAATATCTCCGGTTTGATTTACATGCGTTCCCCCGCAAAGCTCTTTTGAAAATTCACCAACACTGATGACACGCACGTCATCGCCATATTTCTCTCCAAATAATGCCTGAGCACCACTTTTTTTCGCATCATCAAATGATTGAATCGAACAATCTACAACGTAATTTTCTCGAATCGCTGTATTGACGATATTCTCGACTTGTTCTAACTCATTAGAAGTTGTTTTTTCAAAATGGGTCATATCAAATCGGAGATAATCATCGGTAACCAATGAACCTGCCTGATGAATATGTTCTCCTAAAACCTCACGCAAAGCAGCTTGGAGTAAATGGGTTGCCGTATGATTCAGGCGGATGGCATTTCGACGGCTTTCATCCACGTGGCAATGAATAAAATCATCTTTAGATGGCGGTGTAAAATCTCCTGTGCAGATATGGATAAATGTATCGCCGTCTTTTTGGGTATCATTGACAACCAAATCAATATTTTCTCCCGTCATAACGCCTGTATCCCCTACTTGCCCACCCGATTCCACATAAAATGGAGTTTTGTCCAATACAACGTAAATTTGATCTTTCTCCTTCACATATTTTCGAATGACCGATTGCGATTCCAGTGTTTCATATCCAACAAATTCAGAGTCAGTTCCATCTGTAACGTCAATCCATGTGTATGATGATGTGTCTCTTTTAAATTTACCTGCTGTTTTCGCACGTTCTTTTTGCTTACTCATCTCCCGGACAAATCCGGTTTCGTCTACAGTCAGTCCCCCTTCTTTCGCCATCAGCTGTGTAAGATCTAACGGGAAACCATATGTATCGTAAAGACGAAAAGCTTCTTCTCCGGATATAACATTTCCATCCAGTTTTTTTATCATCCTATCAAAATGTGTTAATCCTCGATCTAAAGTTTCATTAAACGATGTTTCTTCAGCTTTAACTACATTTTGGATATGAGATTGTTTGTCCTTTACTTCAGGATAAATACCTCCAAATATTTCGCCGACGGAATCCACAAGTTTATATAAAAATGGTTCATGCATTCCCAGCATTCGACCGAATCTCGACGCCCTCCTCAAAATTCGACGTAATACATACCCACGCCCCTCATTAGAGGGCATGGCCCCATCTCCAATGGCCATCGTTAACATTCGGATGTGATCAGCAATGACTCGATGCGGGACAGGATTTTTCTCTACTGACGAGTTTGCAAGTGTCTCTATTTTCCGGATAACGGGCATAAATAAATCGGTTTCATAATTGTTTTTTTTATTCTGTAAAACCGTAACAATTCTTTCCAATCCTGCCCCGGTATCAACATGCGTTGACGGAAGGTTATTCAGCGTTCCTTTTTCATCTCTGAAATACTGAATAAATACCAAATTCCAGAGTTCCCAGTATTCATCAGAAGCATTCACACCATCCGGAGTTTGTTCATCCGGATTGTCGCCAATGTAATAATGAATTTCCGAACACGGTCCGCATGGTCCTGTCTCACCCATTTCCCAAAAATTATCTTTATCTCCAAATCTCAGCACGCGATCCGGAGAAATATCCGTTACTTTTGTCCACAATTCAAATGCGTCATCGTCACCTTTATACACGGTAGCCCAGAGACGATTTTTGTCTAACTTCCACACATCGGTCAAGAGTTCCCATGCCCAAGCAATGGCTTCTTTTTTGTAATAATCACCAAATGACCAATTCCCAAGCATCTCAAAATATGTATGGTGAAATGTATCTACTCCGACTTCTTCCAAATCGTTGTGTTTTCCACTGACTCGAATACATTTTTGGCTGTTAACGGCACGGGTGGAACCCGGTTTTTTCTCACCCAAAAAAATCGGTTTGAACTGATTCATCCCTGCATTGATAAACAATAATGTCGGGTCATCCAGAGGGACGACAGATGAACTGCGAATGAATTGGTGGTTTTTCTTCTCGAAAAACTCGATAAATGTCTGTCTGATTTGTTTGCTATTCATATTTGCTCTATAAATTGAAGCTTGTTTCTATTCCGGTGATATTCACTGGCTTCAATTTCCCTTCACTGTCTAATTTAAATGTTCGCTGAAAGACATAATTTAACATCATTCCACTACCAAGTTCTAATCCTATGCGATATCCCATAATCGTACTTTCAGAAAACTCAAAATCAAAAGGATTCGGAACATTTCTCTGCTCGTAAAAAAGCGCAGCGTGTTTCAATTTACTAATTCCTTTATTTAGTGCCAGGGAGGAGAAAAAGTTCTGAGTAGATTCATCCACAAACTCATAGGATTCGCTATCCCACATTTCACCCTTCAAGTTTTGATACGAGGTCTTCCATTGGACAATTCCGCCAAGATTGACGATTGCCTGAGCAAACAATCCTTTTTGCGGTCCAAACCGGCCTAAATATCTTTCTTTTGTTGATATCGCAACAGATTCATCCCCGGTAACTACCAACGCAGCACGTTCGAGTTCGTAGGTGCGATTCCAATAACCAAACTCAAAATTCCCTTTGGGTTTCATCCGATATTCAACATTAATACGAAACGGTCCGAACCGGCCGGAGATGCCCAGTGGGATGATTCCGCTACCAAGAGAGACGGTGCTATCCGTAGACGGATCAACTGTTTCACCGATGAGTTTGGCTGCCTGAGCATAGATTGACAATGACATGTTTTTTTCGGCAATCACGGGATATCCGATATCCACAGATAATGCTGCCATGGGATCGGAGTCTTTCAACACATTGAGCGGCTCAGACTTACGTTCAATGTCGGTGTCAAGCACCATACTTGTATCCGCCGTCCAACCTGGGATGTCACTATCCAAGGTATCTGTAATTCCGTCGCCATCAATATCCCACTCCAGCGGATTACTGTCTGCAATGCCATCGTTGTCTGTATCTAACCACCACATATTATCGTCGGGAAAATCATCAACCATATCCGGTCGTCCGTCCCCGTCTCTGTCTTTTAACCCAAGATACTGATTCCGATCTACTACCGCAGAAATGCCAATCGGAATCCCTGCAAATACCGGAGTTTGAACACGCAGACCGGCAATACCGATATTTTCTTTGAAATCGTTAACGAAACCCTGCAAAGAATAGTGGCTTTTTTTCAAACGAATGTCCAGTCCAATCTTTCGAACCTGAGGATATTCGATGGCATTTGAATAATTGTTTACAAGAATTCCATACCCTAACTTCACACGATCTAAAGCCCCTACCCGAAAATAGAGCGGGTCTTTCTTGAACCCGAAACGGATATAATAAATTTTATCAATAAGCGTATTTTTAATTGCCGTACCATTTGAAAAATCCCATTCGTCTTCGTGGATATTTCCGTCAGCGTCAATATAGAACACTAAATCCAGCGCCACGCCGAACTTCCAAATAGGAACTGTCGGACGCAACGCAATCTGGTTCCATATTTTTCCATCGATGGTAACAGCACCAAATGCCCCCTGTACAGACCGTTTTTCTTGAGCAAAACCGGAACTTGCCAAAATGCTTAACAGTATGAATATGATAGATTTTCTCATAATTTCCCTTAATAACGTTCTGAAAAATTACCTACCTTCCTCGTCGGTATCAATGGTTTATTCAAGATGTTTTCATTTTCTGACTTGAATCATTCATCCCGTGGATTACTCTAAAATGAGGCTCATCGCTAAAACCCATACCCGATGGATAGACGGTTTGGTGGACTGCCTACCTGTCGATTGGACAGGTGCCGGCATGGTCGGTCGGCACACTCCATATTTGAACTTATGGATAAAGAAGAAACTTATTCCGAAACTCACTAAACCTGAGAATATCGTACCCCCACAAAGGAGAGAGTTCATCTGCTCCACGTCCCTGTGCGACCATTGTCCGCAAAAGCGAACTTCCGAACAGTTTATCTATATAATCATATTTTTCCCACTGAAATTCCCTCGGATACAAATGGTGAATCGTAAAAATAATTGCCGCCGCCGTTCGAATAGGTTCAAATTTATATTTATCCGTTATACGAATCTCCACACCACTACATTCTTCTCCGACATATCGCGGAACCACATCTAAATCAGCGTGAATTTTCGGAATAAAACGAATGGAAGTAAAACGAACACCCGGTAATTCCAGTTGTGTCAGGTGCTCTGCAAGATACGTCCCGGAAATCCATGGGGCACCGGCAATTTTATAGCGTTTGTGCGTTCCTTGTCCTATGCTGATATTCGTTCCCTTCATCAAAGTTGAACCGGTGTACGTTAATATAGTTTCAACATCATTTAGGTCAGGTGCCGGATGGTTCCAGTTTTCATTTTCATCATCCATCCACATTGCTCTAGACCAATTCGCAAGTGGGATTACAGTCAAATCTGCCCGTACCAAATCTTTAATCCAGCCTGTTTCATTCACCATTACGGCGTATTCTCCGATGGTGAGTCCATGCCGAATGGGCACTAAATGGTACGCCTCGAACGATTGGTATTCCAATCGTGGAATCGGTCCGCTCATGGTCAATCCTCCCAGAGGATTTGGTCTGTCCAGCACCATCACCGGGATTCCCCATTCACCGGCAGCTTCCATCACTTTTGTCACCGTCGTTATATACGTGGAATATCGCACACCGGTGTCCTGAATATCTACTAAAACAAGGTCAATTTCATTCATTGCCCAACTTGGTGGTTTTACATAGCGACCGAAGGTATCTATCAGTTTTGCACCTGTCACAGGTTCACGTCCTTCTTCCCCGGATAATATTACCTTCCCATCATCCGGGAGGGTTAATCCATGCTCAGGTAAAAAGACATACCGAACATTAATGTTGTGTTTGTCCAAAATATCAAGAAGATGATTCCCCCGGTGATTCACGGAAGTTTGATTGCAAACAACGCCGATGGTACGGTCTTTGAGAGAACGGCAATCCATTTGTTCTAACACATCCAATCCAGTAAAAATCTGCGGAACAAACGACAAATCAGGGATGCCCATGATTTTACTATACTTAAAGTTCTGTGGCAATAAAATCGAGCCGGTGACGAACAGCGTGATGAATATCCGGTAAATATTACGCATTCAGGGAATTCGTTACTTTATTAATACTCAATGTTACGGCAAGATTTACCGAAACTGAAATGCCGATAAACCATGTCCATGCGATGCCTACCTCCCGTAAGACCAACACCGTAATAACACTCAAAATTAATCCGATGATAAGGCTGACGGTTGAGAAGCGTTGCTGACCGCGACTTAAGATAAATAGACTTAATAAACCGCCATACGTAAAAGAGGCAATCGTTAATCCCAGTTCAATAATTGTGGTATCTCCTTCATCAAAAATAACGGCAATTCCCATAAGAACGATTGCCCACGCAAAGCTAACCCACCGTGAAATCTTGATGGATGGCATATTCTTAAACCAATCTGTTACCGTTGAGGACGCCAGTGAATTAATGGAAGAGCTTAAGGTCGACATCGCCGCTGAAAGAACACCTGCAAGCAAAAGACCTTTTAACCCAATCGGTAAATGTTGGATAATGAACGTGGAAAATTCTCTATCTTTCGGTAGATCTGCTCCTCCGAAATACACCCAAATTAATGACCCGGCAAAAAGAAATACAGCAAATTGCAGGAAGACAAAAAACCCGCTCCCAATCATGGCTTTTCGGGCAGAGGACACATTCTTTGTTGCCAACACTCTTTGGACCATCATGTGGTCAGCTCCGTGTGATGCAAACGACAGGAGCATTCCTCCTATCCATGCGCTGAAGAAAATATAGGGTTCATGGAAAATATCTTTTCCAAAATGAAATATTTGAAGTTTACTCTGTTCGGAGAGAACTGAAAACGTTGAAGCAATACTACCGTCCAAATTGAGAAGGATATATCCGACGGTGATTATGCCTCCTGCTAAATACAGGATGAACTGAAAACTATCTACCCAAATGACAGTGCGAATCCCACCACTTAATGTATAGAGCAATGTGACGCTTCCAATAATTAGGACTGCAATGGGAAGTGACCATCCTGTCATCACCTGAACGATAACTGCCGTGGCTAAAAATCGTACTCCGTCAGCAAGAATCCGTGTAAACAGAAATAGCCCGGATGCTGTTTTTTGAATCGGTTTGCCAAAGCGTTCTCCCAATGTCTCATAAATGGATGTAATCCCTGAACGAAAATACATTGGCAATAAGAACCAACTGACTAGAATGCGCCCAAAGATGTAGCCAATGGCTAATTGCAAAAAGAACCAATCTTTTTGATACGCTAAGCCGGGCACACTGACGAACGTGAGAACGGAGGTTTCCGTGGCGACGATTGAGAACATTGCTGTCACCCATGGCAGATCGCGACCCGCAAGAAAATACTCTCCGGTTGAGCGAGTGCGTTTCCCCTGCATAATCCCGTAAATAACGAGTCCGCCAAGAAACAAACTAATGATTGAAATATCTAATACAGACATACTTATTGGTGAGGGTTATTGGTTATTGTCATAACGTAGTGCCTGCCCGCCATTGGTTCGGAGGGCCTGCCCGTAGCAGCCTAGTAGACCCCGTGTGCATGTGTTTACATCCCGTGTTTTCTACGGGGTTTTGTATGGGGTTTTTTACGGTGGGTATTGGTGATTTTTTTTGCGGTTTCTGTATATTTTGTTGCGATGAAGTCAAATGAAAATCCGTTCTGTTCTTCCATGTATAGCAGTAAGAAGTGTGTACGTAGTTTGTCCGATAGATTTTGCAATTTCTTCGACCTTTAACTGTCCGTGTATGTTATCACCAAAAAACAGGACATGCTCTCCCAATGTGGGGATGGTATCTTCAAAATCAACCATGAGCTGGTCCATACACGCACGACCAGCAATTTCGTAACGACGTCCTCTGTACAAAACGTAACCACCATCGTACCACGGACGCGGAAATCCGTCAGCAAATCCAGTTTGAATGACACCAATATTGGTATTCTTCTGGGCACTCCAAACTCCGCCATAGCTTACCTTTGTGCCCTTTTTAACTCTTCGCACATTCACGACAGGACCAACAAATTCCATCACGGGTTTAACAGGTACATCCTCCGGAACTTCATCGGATGGTAACGCTCCATAGATTAGCATTCCAACCCGAACGATATTAAAATATGATTCCGGGAGATTTAATATTGTACCACTGTTCGACAAATGGACATGTTTAAACGTAATTCCGTAATCTGCCGCTAAATCAACCGCCTTTTTAAATCTGTCGAGTTGATATTCTGCATAGGATAAATCTCCCTCATCGGCCGTTGCGAAATGTGAATAAATCCCCGTGCAGCGTATTTCAGGATATTCTTTAAGTTCTCGAAATATCTCAGGATATTCTTCGGGAGATGCTCCCAATCGCGTCATTCCGGTATCAATTTTGATATGTACTTCCGGGCTTTTGCCTATTTTTTCATGAAACGCTTTTAATTCGCGCAGATCATCGAGACAAGAGCAATTCAGAATAAAGTTTTGGTCCAGAGCCAAATGAAAATACTCTTGGTTAAGACGAGAGAAAACCAATATCTTTTGTGTTATGCCAGCATTCCGAAGCTCAACACCTTCCTCCGGAGTAAACACCGCAAACCAATTTACTCCAGCCCCTGCAAGTGCTTTCGTAACCGGGACAGCCCCATGCCCGTACGCATTGGCTTTTACCACAACCATCAATTCATGTTTTCCGATGTGTTCTTTAATGTGTTTGAGGTTTTGGAGCAACCGATCCAAATGTATAATTGCTTTTGGTCCTATCACGATTTTATATTTTGACCTTTTCTATGTTGTTCTTTTAAAAATTGTTGTAACGAGGAAAAATCCTGGAATACTTTAGTGCTACATGCTTCAATCCAACTACTAAAATCTTCCTTCGGCAAGCGATTTACAAGATACACAGGAACATGATGTAAATACGCAACCGTGACTTCACCATGTGTTCCGCCGCCTTTTAGCACAAATTCATCCCACAAACAAATAAGATAGTTTACTTCTTTCATGACCACATCCAGGTCTCGTTTTACGCATTTTCTAACGAATGAGATATATCGACCAGGATCATCTTCTTTCCATTTTCTGTAATCCTGTGAACCAGTCAATTTAACAAGTTTTTTTGACTCTACTACAGGATCCACCACATCATGGTTGAGTTCACTTTTCAGCCATAGGGTGATTTCTTTTCTCCAATCAGCACCTTCATCAACCGCCTTTTCCATCGCACCTGAAAGATAAGCAATCATTGATGGAGTTTCCTTCTCAATATTTCAGCATTCAATGGAAGCCAGATAGATATAAGCAAAAACGGAACAATGACCGATGTCCAATCAAAAAGGTGGCTGAATATCATCATGCGCAAACCATAAATCGTCATGCCGACAGGAGAATACCGTAAAAGATATCCTAAACCAACCGGGTAATATTCAAACTCAAAAATAATTCCTGAACCAAACACAATAAAAATAAATAATGAAAATATCAGTAAAATGAATATAGAGACATGCTCTGTCAAAAGAGAAATAGTGATGATAATACATCCAATGAAATATGTAAATAAGCACAAATAAGCCAACATGACAACATAGTCCAACCACGGAAAGACAACTCCGGTGATGACAGTTAGTACGGCTCCACCAATCATGGCAAACAGGATGGATTCAATAACTGCAGTTGTCAGGATTCCTAACGTGAGTTTAAATTTAGACACAGGAGTCAATGTCATTGGCATAAGAGCTTTTTTGTGAATCCTCAGATCAAAAAAGTCCCGATATAGATGAGGAATTAAAGCAACGGTAGCAATGATAAATAAAATACCGGGGAATAACCAAAGTTCAATCGGTGTGTGGCGAATACTACGAATAAAAATTGCTTTAACCGGAAGCATAAGAGTTAGGTGCAACATAATCGGGAGTACAAAAGAAATACTCAGTGTCGATATTAAATGTTTCTGAATCAGCCAACCGCGACGTTTTAATAAACTTAGGATCATTCGTCCAATCCTTTCCGTGCAAATTCTGAATCCATCAAATCTTGTAATCCTAATTTTTTGATATTCATATCTTTCATTACAGCGGATTGAGCCGTTTGCATCACCTGAAAAAGGACTTTTCTTGTACGCCCGTAAAAATGGAATATATTGTTCATCCGGCTGGGAGTCACCACCGTAGAGATTGAACATAATTTCTTATATAACTCATCAGATAATTCTTCAAACTCTATCTGGAATTGATGAAATTCGAGTGTGCTTTCTAATAATTTATCTAGATTCCCATCCAAAACAATCTTTCCATTGTCCATCACTAAAATCCTGTCGTGTGCTTGTTCAACCTCATGAAGTAACTGACTGACATAAATGATTGTTTTTTCGCTTTTTAATTTTTTCAGCAAATCCCAGACTTGTCTGTGTGACTGCGCGTCCATAAATGCAGTGGGTTCATCTAAAATAACGATTGTCGGATCATGCACCAAGGCACGGATAATCATAGCTTTTTTAGCGATGCCTGAGGAAACATTTCCCGCTTTTAGATTGAGATATTCTGACATATCGAGGCGGTGTGCATACGAGTGAATCCGTTGAGTAATCACGGCATTCCGGACACCATACAATAACCCAATAAATCGAATATTCTGATCCAAAGTAAGCCATGGATCTAAATCAATACTGAGTGGGACGTATCCGATGTTTTCACGAATTTCTTTTCGCCGTTTTACACTATCTAGACCGTGAATAAATACTTGTCCATACTCCGGGTTCTCAAAACCGGCAAGCACGCGTAGCAAAGTAGATTTTCCCGCATCATTATCACCAATTATTGCAACGATTGAACCTTTTTCTATCCCAAAGGTTAACCCGGCAAGGATTGTCTTATCCCCGGCTAATTTCCCGACCTTTTTTAGTGTTACACTTGCTTCCATTGATTTATTGTTGGGTGTTTTTCGTTAGGTGTTTGGTGCTAAAATTTTGTTTTGTCTTCCTAATCAAATTAGTTGTAACCTATTACTTTTTTATGTCTCCTGTCAATGTGCTTCAAACCACGAATTTCCGATTCCACAATTTACAACTATCGGGACACTTAACGGGAGTGCCTCTTCCATCTTTTTTAGCACAAGAGTTTTTACAACTTCAATTTCATCTTCGGGAACTTCAAAAATTAATTCATCATGGATTTGCAAAATCATTTTTGTTTTCAACTCATGTTTAATAAGATCCTTATGAATATGAATCATGGCAAGTTTAATCATCTCGGCAGCGGTTCCTTGTATTGGCATATTAATTGCCATACGCTCTGCCGCTTCCCGAAGATTACGGTTGTCACTATCCGCATTCCACACTGGACGTCGCCGACCCAGCATCGTCTCCACATATTTATCTGTTCTGGCTTTTTCTAATGTCTTGTCGATATAATTTTGAATCCCGCTATACTGCCGGAAATACGTATCAATAAGTGCCTGAGATTCCTGCCGAGGAATCCCCAACTCCTGACTCATTCGAAACGGACCTGCACCATACATAATCCCGAAATTCACAATTTTAGCTGTTCGGCGCATCTCGGGTAATATTTCCTCAATAGGGACACCAAATACTAGACTTGCCGTTCGCGAATGGACATCCTCTCCTTCTTCAAATGCCTGGATTAGCCCGGGGTCTTGGCTTAAATGCGCCATAATTCTCAATTCAATTTGGGAGTAATCTGCAGAGAGGATTTTCCAACCATCCTGCTGGGCGGTAAAAGCTTTTCGAATTTCCTTCCCAATCTCTGTGCGAATCGGAATATTTTGGAAGTTTGGCTTGCTGCTGGAGAGCCGTCCTGTGGCAGCGACCGTTTGATTAAATGATGTATGAATTCTTCCCGTCTCCGGGTGTATTGTCTCTTTTAACGGATCCAAATATGTATGTTTTAGTTTATATAATTTTCGATACTCTAATATCAACTTTGGCAGGGGATGAATATCTTTTAATTGCTCGAGGACTTCCACAGCGGTTGATCGTTTCCGTATCTTTGGTAAACCTACAATATCAAACAAAATACTTGCCAATTGCTGAGTGGAATTCACGTTGAATTCTGTTCCGGCTTCTTTCACAATGGAAGATGTGAGTCCGTGAAGAGTTTTTCCTAAGTCATAGGACATCTCCCCCAACACCCGTTTATCCACATACACACCGTTGTGTTCCATATTAACTAAGACATCTATCAACGGCAATTCAACATCCGTAAAATATTTGTGAAGCGATTGTTCTTCCAGCTTCTTTTGAAAAATCGACGTTAATTGCCGTGTAATATCTGCATCTTCCGCCCCGTAAAACGCCGATTTATCAAATGGGACTTCAGCCATGGTAATCTGGCTTTTCCCCTTCCCAATCAGCTCCTCGATCGGGACCATTTGATAGTTCAGATTTTCCATCGCTAGCACATCTAATTTACGCGATCCCGCATCAGGATTGATCATGTGTGACGCAATCATCGTATCAAATGCAATGCCATTTAATTGTATGCCATATCGGTTGAGAATGAGCGCATCGTACTTAATATTTTGACCGGTTTTCGGTATCGCCGTATCTTCTAATATTGGTTTTAGGATGGATAGTACCGCTTCCGTTTCATCTTCTCCAAAATAGGTTTCCGTTTTGTCTTTATGCATCACCGGGATGTACATCCCTTCATCTTCTTTTACCGAAAAACAAAATCCGACTATCTCCGCCCGCATGGGATCAACCGAAGTGGTTTCCAAATCAACTGAGAGTATCTCACCCTGAGTTAACTGCTTAAAATATGCTTGAACATCTCCCTTTGTTTTCAGAATTTTATAGACTTTTTTCGGCTGGGATATCGTTGGTTTTTTCGTATCAGTCAACGAGGGTAATTGCCGTTTTAAACCGGAGAATTCAAACTCAGTGAATAGAGCGTCTAAAGCTTCTATATTCATTGCCGTTCGTTCCATTTCCGGGATGGATGCATCCAGTTCAACGTTCGTGTCGATGGTCACTAATTCTTTACTCAATATGGCGTTATCACGGTATTCCAGTAGTCCGTTTCTGACGCGTTTGTTTCCAACTCTTTCCGCATTTTCCAACGATGATTCCAACGACCCAAATTCCTTGATGAGTTTTACAGCAGACTTTTCCCCAACACCGCGAACACCCGGAATATTATCCGAGGAATCACCCATCAGTCCAAGTAAATCAATTATTTTTTCTGGTGGAACACCCCATTTTTCTATGACTTTTTCTCGGTCGTAAATTGTCAAATCTTTATTCCGGGTTCTTGGGGCATATAAAAATACGTGGTCATTCACCAACTGCATAAAATCTTTATCGCCACTGACAATGTACACATCAAAATCGTGTGAAGTGCCTTGTTTGGCTAATGTCCCGATAATATCGTCTGCTTCAAATCCGGGTTTAGATAGTGAAACAATTTGCGTAGCATTCATTAATTTCCATAAATGCGGGAGTTGCTCTTTCAGCTCATCCGGCATTTTTTCCCGCGTGGCTTTATACTCCGGGTATTTATCGTGGCGGAATGTTTTCTCCTTGGAATCAAACACGGCAGCGATATAATCCGGCTGTTCTTTTTGGACCAGCTTTAGCAATTGATTCATAAACCCAAATAACGCACTTGTATGCAATCCGTAACTGGTAATGAGCGGATTCCGAATCAAGGCAAAATGCGACCGGTACAACATGGCATAGCCGTCAATGAGAAAAAGTCGTTTGCGGTGATTTTTTTTTGAAGTCATCCGATGCTTTTCAGTCATCCCCAAGTTGTAAAACGGCAAGAAGGGCTTCCTGCGGGATTTCAACTTTCCCGATCATCTTCATTCGGCGTTTTCCTGCTTTTTGTTTTTCCCACAATTTCCGCTTCCGACTGATATCTCCGCCGTAGCATTTTGCAGTAACGTTCTTTTTTAACGCCCGGATGGTTGTCCTGGCGATGATACGGGTTCCAAGAGTCGCTTGAATCGCCACTTCAAACATCTGTCGCGGAATAAGCTCTTTCAATTTACTGCATAAGGCAACACCTCGATGATATGCATCATCCGCGTGGCAAATAGTCGAAAGAGCATCTACCGGTTCTCCATGAATCAGGATGTCTAATTTTTTTAAAGCACCGGTTCGAAATTCTGATATGGTATAATCAAACGAAGCATATCCCCTTGTGGACGATTTCAATTTATCATAAAAATCAAAAATGATTTCAGCTAAAGGCAATTCGTAATGTAGCTGAGCTTTATCCGCAGATAGATAATGCGTTGTCTTGTACTTACCGCGTTTTTTTTGGCAAAGGGTCATAATGTTCCCAATATATTCGCTGGGGGTTATTATCTCTGCGGTGACAATCGGTTCAAGTATTTCACGAATTTCCCCAGGGGCAGGCATTTTTGCCGGTGTATCCACCTCAATGGTTGTCCCGTCTTGCTTCAATATTTTATACCGAACGTTCGGTGTGGTTGTAACAAGATCCAGATCAAATTCACGTTCAAGCCGCTCTTGAACGATTTCCATGTGCAAAAGACCTAAAAACCCCGCACGGAACCCAAAACCAAGTGCTTCGCTCGTTTCCGGCTCATAGTTTAATGAGGCATCGTTCAATTTCAATTTATCTAATGCCATTCGGAGTTGTTCGTAATCGTCAGCATCTGCAGGATAAAGCCCTGAAAACACCATCGGCTTAATTTTTTTGTATCCCGGGAGGCGTTCTTCCGCCTTATTCTGTTTTGCCGTAAGCGTATCTCCCGGCTCAATATGTTCCATATCACGAATGTTTGCAATGACATACCCTACATCACCTGAGCGAAGTTCTTTCGCCGGAACTTGTTTCATGATGAAATGTCCAACTTCGGTAATGTCGTATGTGATGCCATGCGAAAAGAATTCAGCGGTCATTCCCGGTTTGAGTACACCGTCAAATACACGAACGTACGGAATCGCTCCACGGTAATTATCATACATAGAATCAAAAATCAACGCACGGGTTGGTTCATCATTCTTGTCTTTCGGAGGTGGAATCTCCCTAATAACAGCATTAAAAATATCCTGAATACCATCACCTGTCTTCGCACTTACATGGATAATGTCTTCTTTATCACAGCCAATTAATTCAATAATTTGATCTGTAACCTCTTCAACACGGGACGCCGGGAGGTCAATTTTATTTATGACTGGGATCAGGACGAGTTCATTCTCTATGGCAAGATACGTATTACTGACGGTTTGAGCTTCGACACCTTGAGCTGCATCCACAAGCAGCAATGCGCCTTCGCATGCGGCTAACGAACGGGAAACCTCATAAGAAAAATCTACATGACCCGGTGTATCAATTAAATTTAACGTGTAATTCTGTTTGTCATGATGAATATACTTCATTTGAATTGGGTGACTTTTAATGGTAATCCCGCGTTCTCTCTCCAAATCCATGCTGTCCAACACTTGTGCTTTCATCACTTTGGATGAAAGTGTATGCGTCTCCTCCAATAACCGATCAGCTAAGGTTGATTTCCCGTGATCGATGTGTGCAATGATACAAAAGTTTCGTATATGGGCTGTGGACATAGAGTGAAGTTACCTGTGAAACGTTAACAAGCGAAAGACAGTATTTATCTGAAAAATATCTATGAAAAATATTTTAGTTTTTCATCAACAAAACATCAAAAACACCGGTGAGGTTTTGTCCGGCAATCCCAATAAATTTGGGCTGAAACAAAGAGTCCACTTCTGTTTCTTCTGTGATTTGCGTATTTCCAAGCAGTTCGTAAGATACCATCTCAGTTGTATCTGCTGAATATAGCGTGACAAACGTTGTATCTTCCCCAACGTCTATCCAGTCTGTTAGTGTGATAGATGTTAGATCTATATAGTCCATGCTAAGCGGATAAAAACGATCAAAGGTGTAATGAGCAGCTTTCAGAGAAAACGAGAAGATTGATTCTGTGGTAATCACGGCGGGAACATTCTCTTCGATGGTGTCTGAAGAAGATTCTGCCGTTAGCACAAACTCTAATACACCACTAAATTGGTTTCCTTTCACCATAATCTTTTCAGGAAAATAATACACAGAATCCACGGTGCGTTGTTCTACGAGTATTTGACTCTTATTTATCACCCACGTTTTTTGGACAATACCCTGATCATTCAACAGCCATATTTGAGAAGTATCCTGAGTACTTCCGGTATAATCGGCAACAATCAAGGCAGAAGTGATTTTCATCCCATTGGACAATTTTAAATTTAAATCATAGGTTTCTTCAAAGGAATATACTTCTCCTCTAACCGCAAATGTAAATACAGAATCTGCATTCACAACCACCGGATAATTTTCAACCAACCCATGTTGTGGTTCCGGCGGTCCCACACACGAAAAGATAAAAAACACAAAACCGAGTGCTAAAATCCAAGTTGTTTTTTTCATACTAATCTTCAATTTGTTTCACCTCATCATCCTCAAACGGTAATTCTAAAATCTCTTGTGACTCAATTGATGTAAATGTTTCAACATCTTTTAATTTACGTTCTAAAACGTTTGTTCTAGTCGTCCTTAGTGATTCCAATGTCCCGGAAGCTGTGTTTATTTGTTTGTGTGCTTTTGCTAAAACGCCGGAAAATTGTTTAAATTCATGCTTGACCGCCTTTAAGATATCCCACACCTCGCTACTTCTTTTTTGAACAGCTAATGTTCTAAATCCCATATTTAGACTGTTCAATACTGCAGATAATGTCGTTGGCCCAGTTACTGTTATCTTGTATTTATTTTGTAGCGTTTCAAATAGTCCCGGGTGCCTTAACACCTCTGCATATAAACTTTCTACCGGTAAAAACATAATTCCAAAATCTGTAGTGTGCGGTGGGTCAATATATTTTGAGCTGATATCCTTTGCGGATTTCTCTATTGCTTTTATTAATCGTTTTTGAGATGCCTCAATTTCATTTTTGTCTCCTCGATCAAACGCCTCAAGTAAAGTATGATAATCTTCTATCTGAAATTTAGAATCAATAGGCATCCAGACTTCTTCACCAGATTCCTTTCCCGGTAGTTTTATCGCAAATTCAACGTTTGCTTGGCTTCCTTTTTTAGTTGCTACATTTTTTGCATATTGATCGGGAGAGAGTATTTGTTCTAAGATATTTTCGAGTTGATACTCACCTAATATACCGCGTGTTTTTACATTGGCTAATACTTTTTTGAGGTCGCCAACTCCAGTGGCAATATTTTGCATTTCACCCAGTCCTTTATGCACTTGCTCAAGGCGATCACTGACCTGCTTAAATGACTCTCCAAGCCGTTTTTCCAAAGTGGTTTGTAATTTCTCATCAACTGTTTTTCGCATTTCATCGAGTTGTTTACTGCTATCTTCACGAATAGACTTTAACTGCTTTTCAATGGTGTTTTCAACGTGCTTTATATTATCCGTCGCTTGTTTATTTATCTCCGTTTGTTGTTTGTTTAAATCTCCGAATTTTTGTCTTAATATCTCGTTAAGTTCTTTAATGCTATCAGAAAATATAACATCAAATGATTTTAAGGATTTCGATAACTCTTCCCTATTTGATGTCGCTATTTCATTTGTTTCTTTTCGATTTCTTTGAAAATCATCTTTAATAGATTTTTCAATTCGATCTAACGATATATCAAACTTTACGATTGCTGATTCTACTTCTTTCAATTGTGGTTTAATATCAAAAGACTCTTTCTTTTTTACCCCTATAACAATATTTACTATTACAAGGATAATTAAGATACTTAGTAATACTTCAATCATAAGTACGCTCTACTCTTAAATTTCTTCTACCAACGGATAATAAGAAATTACCGACAAACATCAGACACCCAACATATCCAAAACCAAACGGACGACATTTCCGGTAGCACCTTTTTTCGGGCCATACGGTTTTTCTTTTTCTCCCCAAGCAGTTCCGGCAATATCGAAATGTGCCCAAGGGATATCCTCACCAACGAATGCATTTAGGAATGAAGCACCTGCGATAGTTCCGGCTTGTCGGGCTTCTCCCATGTTTTTCACATCTGCAATCTTAGATTTCACCTGATCCAAATACTCGTCCCACATTGGTAATTCCCACACTTTTTCTCCGGTATTTTTCGACGACGTTTGGATTTTGTTAATCAAGGCGTTATCAGTACCCATAATTCCGGTAGCGATGTGCCCTAACGCAACCAGCACTGCACCGGTAAGGGTGGCAAAGTCCAAAATATACGCAGGGTCAAAGTGTTTACTCACGTAGGCTAATGCATCCGCAAGAATCAACCGTCCTTCAGCATCTGTATTCAGAACTTCGATGGTTTTCCCGTTGTATGCAGTCAAAATATCTCCGGGTTTTATGGCTTTACCTCCGGGCATATTTTCAGTAGAAGGAATCGCAGCGATAATGTTCATTTTTGGTTTGAGTGCTGCCACGGATTTCATCACACCCATCACCACACCGGAGCCACACATATCGAACTTCATTTCATCCATAGAGGCTGATCCTTTTAGAGATATTCCGCCACTGTCAAATGTGAGTCCTTTCCCGACCAACACAACCGGTTTCTCATCTTTTTCACCACCATAATACTCCAGTAAAATGAATTTCGGGGGTTCATCCGTTCCTTGAGCAACACCAGCAAAAGATCCCATTCCCATATTTGTAAATTGTTCACGGTCAAAAACGGTTAAAGTCATGTCGCCTTCTTTTGCAATTTTTGCGGCTTCACCGGAGAGTCTGGTAGGTGTCATAACGTTGCCGGGATGGTTTCCAAGATCTCTGGCAAAACAAACGCCGGCTCCAATAACCGCACCCTTTTCTATCTGGGGTTTATCCCCACTTAAAATTACGGCGGATGTCAACGTGAACTGTTTTTGATTATCCTTTTTTTCAGTTTTGTAATCCAAAAACTGATAACTTCCCATCACCAGCCCTTCTGCTAGAGGTTGACATGCGTCCTCTTTCGTATATTTGCAAAAACATTCAACCGCAGGATGATCAATCTCCAAGGATGTCGTCACTTTTGCAATTGCTCCACCTGCTTTACGAACTTCCTCTGAATTAAATTTATCCTTTTTCCCAAGTCCAACGACCAAAATACGTTTTTTATCCATATAAAACCGGCTGATTTTACCGGATTTTCCTTTGATGTCACCCATCTTAATCGCTGCCGTGATTTGTCCGTTTAATGCAGCATCAACTTCTTTTGCGATGTCTGTTAATAGTCCATCTTCAAACACACCGACGGCAATCAAACCGGCTTGGATTTTTGACCACGATTCAGTGGAATGATTCACTTTTTTCAAATAACTCATATTTTCCTCTTATTAATTTTTGGGTTTAATCTTTTGGGACGACTAAAACAGGACAATTGACATGGTTGACGATTCCTTCATCAACGGAATCAAAGAATTTTTCTTTGAAGGCATTCATCTTGCGATGCCCCAAAATCAAGAGATCAACATCATCGGCTGCTTTCGTAATTTCTTTGTGGATAACCTCACCGGTTAAAATACGGATAATTAAACGATTCGCAATTTCTTCATGTCCGGCAGATCGAAAAAGATTGCGAATATCCTCTTCAGTAAACCGATGCCCCGGTGTGTCCATCATCATAGACATTTCACCGGCATGCGTATCATTAACATGAACCACAATCATTTTCGCATTGAACGAATTTTTGATTCGAATAGATTCATCAATTAATTTTATCTCGTTGCCATTCCCGGACAAGGCAACCATTATTCGTTTGTAACTCATGATAATTTCCTACAGTTATATGGATAAATTTACCAGTTCACGTCCATCAATCGGAACTGATTTCTTGGATAGTTTAATAAAGTAAACGAGTTAACGGGTAAAAGAGTTAATAAGTTTGTGAGTTCTTGAGTTTGTGAGTTGCTTTTTTCCCACGTTTACGCATTTACTCGTTTACTCGCACACCTAAGATTTCTTTCTCGTATAGATCTCGCTGCAAGACAGCAAATTCACCCGGGTCGTTTTCAAATGGGATTGCTCCTCTCCCTGCACCGCCATGGATAACCTCGACCTTTTTACCTTTATTATTCCGTAATTCATTTACAAGAAATAGCTGTTCACCATCAGGAGTGTAGATTGTAATCCTAGTATTTAGTTCAAGACGATTTTTTATATCGAACCACAGTAAACCGGTTTCTTTATCCCACTTACATTCCATTCCAACCGGTTTTTTATAACGCTCTCGGGATCGGCTGTCAGTGTAATTTTGGCCAAATTCCTGAGGATTACGTGTATAATATCCCGTAGTATATTCGCGATTTGACAATGCCATTAAGTCCTTCAAAATAGAGCTGTCAAATGGTTTATTTTTCGCCAAAACGTCCAATGCTTTACGATAAGCCCGAGCGGACATTGCCGCATAATACTCTGATTTCGTCCGGCCTTCGATTTTTACACTCATCACTCCGGCATTCCGAATGTCTTCGAGTAGCTCCACCGCACATAGGTCTTTTGCGTTGAACATATAGGTTCCGCTCTCATCTTCTTCCACTGGATAGTGCTGCCCTGTTCGCTCGTTCTCTTCTAAATAATAACCACTCGGAGAAACATACTTTTTCTTATCTGAACCGGATATTTGGTGTTTTTCTTGTTCTAATAATGACGGTGTTTCTTGACCAAATTTATAATCCCAGCGACAGGAGTTTGTACATGTCCCCTGGTTTGCATCTCGGTGATTCATATAGTTGGAAATTAAGCAGCGACCTGAGTAAGCAATGCAAATCGCTCCATGCACGAATGATTCAAGGTCAATATCCGGAACGTTGCGATGAATCTCCTCAATCTCCTTTAACCGAAGTTCTCTCGGTAAAATGATACGCTGAACTCCGAGATCCTGCCAAAATTCCACGGTAGTCCAATTGGTTGCATTCGCTTGAGTAGAGAGATGCACAGGAATATCCGGAATACGTTTCAATGCTTGATTAATCAGACCGGGATCTGCCATAATCAACCCATCCGGTTCCCACTCTACAATTTTTTCAAGTTCACGGATGAACCCATCCACCTTCATATTATGAGCAAAAATATTTAGCGTAAGATACACTTTTTTTCCGCGTTCATGTGCATACGTAATTCCCTCTATCAGTGAGGTTTCACGAAAGTCATTTTCCCGTGTTCTGAGAGAATATTTTGGGATTCCGGCATAAACAGCATCTGCGCCATAAGCAATGGCATATTTTAGTTTTGCAAGTCCTCCTGCCGGAGCAAGAAGCTCAGGGACAATACCTTTCACACCTATTTCGGTAACGGATGTAAGAATTTTCTCTGTGCTTTCAGCAAAAGTAAGTCTGCTTTTTTCTGCTCGTCATCCTGAGAAAGAGAAACTATTCTGAGAGCTTCGATTAACGAAATATTGGAATTGTCATATCCTGCGTATAATGCATCCATGTGACGGGTGATGAGCACAAGATCATAACCAACATTTTGGCTTAAGTGTTCATCAACAATTTCATAAAACCGTTCAATATAGTAAGGTTCAACCCATCCCGGCTGTTGGTTGTATTGCTTCTTGACTTCACGCAAATGATGAGCCTTCATCGATGAGATCGCTCCATACGCTCCGTTGACAAATGCAATTTTGTCTGACTGATCCAAACTATTCCAATAATCCGCCGGTGTTGTTTTCGCGATAGAAACTTGGCACATAAGCAAAAACAAAATGGCTAACAATTTAAGTTTCATCCTTTACCTCCGAAAGTGTTTTATTTCCTGTATAATGATTGACCATCGGGATTCGTCTCCCTGTGCCAAACGCCTTGCCACTCACTCGCAATCCGGGTGCTGCTTGGCGTCGTTTATACTCATTTATCCGAATTCGCTGATAAAGATCATAAACCAAGTCAGGGTCGGCTCCATCAGAAATTAGCTGATCTATTCCCGTGTGATCTTCAACAAGTGCATCTACGATTGGGCTGACAATTTCATAGTCAAAGGGGTCAACTTGACCCGGTTTAAGCTCAGCAGACGGCGGTTTATTTATACTGTTTTCAGGGATACGATCATACCCCGCTGATTTATTTACCCATTGTGAAATCGCATAAACGTCAGTTTTTGACAAATCAGAGATAACAGACAATCCACCGCTCATATCTCCATATAGCGTGCAATAGCCAAGTGCTAATTCTGTTTTATTGCCGGTGGATAATACCATCCAGCCAAATTTATTCGATAACGCCATCAATAGATTTCCGCGCGACCGAGCTTGGATGTTCTCTTCAGCAATCCCGGATTCTGTTCCTGTAAAAAGTTTGTGCAATGTCTCATCAAATGTTGTAACAATATCTTCAATTGGGATGGTGTGATAATCTATGCCAAGGTGTTTTGCGAGTGTATAAGCATCATTGGTACTGTGATTGCTGGAATATTTGGAAGGCATAGACACGCCATGCACATGATCGGCTCCCAAAGCATCGGTGGCAATACAGGCAACGAGAGCAGAATCAATTCCGCCGCTGAGACCCAATACTGCATCGGAATGCCCGGTTTTATGGAAATAATCGCTCACGCCCAAACAAAGAGCGCGATACATTTTTTCTTCACGACATTTTTTTGGAATATTTTTTGTCTCCACAGATGATGTATCTACAATCAATATATTCTCTTCAAATGCTTTTCCAAGGGCAACGATTTTCCCGTCTGCATTCATCGCAATGGATTCACCATCAAAAATCAGTTCATCTTGTCCCCCTACCAAATTGCAGTAATAAAACGGAAGGTTTGTCACGGCATTTTTTTCTCGCAGTAAGGTAAGTCGCTCCTCTAATCTTCCCTCATGATAAGGCGATGCAGAAATATTTATCACCATTTCCGCGCCGCCGTCCGCCAGCAGTTGGGACACGTTTACATCATAATCTTTATCCCAAAGGTCTTCACAAATCTGTATACCAACTTTTTTGGTTTCAGAACCTATCTTTACTGGCCATATCCCGGGTTCCTTTCCATGAGTAAAATAGCGATCTTCATCAAATACATCATAGGTTGGTAATAATATTTTATCATAAACATGCTCTATGTGACCGTTGCTACACAATACAGCACTATTATAAATCTTATTTCCATCACGGCGTACACCACCTAAAATAATGGGAATCGTTGATGTATTAGCGACGGCTTCCAACACAGACCAATTTCTGGTGATAAATCCGGGTTCCCATAATAAATCCTGAGGAGGATATCCGATGGTTGTCAACTCCGGAAAGACAACTAATTCTGCTCCTTGTTTGATCGCTTTCTCATAATAATCAAATATCTTCTTCTGATTATTTTCAAAATCTCCACCCGTCGTGTTGATTTGGCAAAGAGCAATCTTCATGACTAAGTCTATTCCAAAAACCGCCACTTAAGGCTAATTTTCGCTAATGACGAAATACTATCTCCACAGATATAATTACTTATGATTTTCAGATTGTGTTTATTTTTACTTTTTTGGAATAAACTCATGATTGAAACATTCGGCTAATATTGAATGTAAAATCCTTTTTCAAGATGATCGGGTTTTTCCCATTTTACTGACACATCATCCACTTGGGACAATTCAGGTCCTACAGTGAGATAGTGAATCAATTTTCCAATCTGAGGTCTGCTGCCTGTCACCTCAGTATAAACGGTTCCATCCGATTGATTCTTTACCCATCCATTCAGCTTTAATTCTCTGGCAATATTACGTGTAAACGCTCGAAACCACACGCCATGGACTCGTCCTTTTACAGTGATTTTTGCCAACATTTGTTTCATTTTTGTCTATTTAGTAAGAAGTGTTTTAACTTTTGTAATTACATCCAATGGTGATTCGGCGACTGTGATTTCATCCATGGGCCATGTTTTAAAACCAACAACTGGTTTTTCAGTTTGAAGGGCATAAGCAATTTCACTCAAAGTTCCGTAATGTCCGGAGACCGCCACAGCAACATCACAATTATATGCTAATAAGGCATTTCTAGCTAGTCCTATTCCAGTGGCAACAGGTATTGTTATATACCCATTTCCCTCTTTTGGATCCGTTCCTTTAAGGATTCCAATGCATGTCCCGTTTTTTTCTTTCACGCCTTTGGCAATAGCTTCCATCACTCCCTTCGCTCCTCCACAAAACACCAGCCAATTTTCATTTGCCATCAACCGACCGAGTTCCACCGTTTCAGCATATATTTCATCAGAGATATCTCGTCCGCCAAACACAGAGATTTTGGCTTTAAACATTTTACTTAGGGCTCCAATCGAGTAATGGTTCTTGGGAAGGGGATGGTTTCACGAACATGCTTTGTTCCACTTATCCATGCGACGGTACGTTCAATACCCAATCCAAAACCGGCGTGAGGCACCGATCCGTATTTTCTAAGATCTAAATACCACTCGAACGGCTTCATCGGAAGGTCATGGTGCAGAATTCGACTCACCAGCACTTCTAGGTCATCTTCTCGTTGTCCGCCTCCGACAATTTCGCCATACCCTTCGGGTGCAATCATGTCTACACCCAACGCCAAAGCATCATTTTCCGGGTCACGTTTCATATAAAATGGCTTCACATCTGCCGGCCAGCGATGACCCATCCCCGGGCGGTTGAATTGCTCAGAGATAACGGTTTCATCCTTTCCTCAAAAGTCACCGCCATATTGAAAATCAACACCATTTTTCCTTAAAATATCAACGGCATCGTCATAGGTAATTCTTGGAAAAGGTGGAATAACTTTCTCTAATGTTGACGTATCACGTTCCAATGTTTCTAATTCTGTTTTGCAATGTTCAAGACACCATTTGACAACGTATGATACATATTTTTCCGCCCAATCCATATCTTGGTCTAAATTACAATACGCCATTTCGGGTTCAATCATCCAAAATTCGGTAAGATGACGACGTGTTTTCGATTTTTCTGCCCTGAAAGTAGGTCCGAAACAATAGACTTTTCCAAACGCCATCGCCCCAGCTTCCTGATACAATTGTCCGCTCTGAGTCAAAAAGGCTGAACGATCAAAATACCCAAGTTCGAAGAGGTCCGTCGTCCCTTCAACAGCATTTGCCGTGAGAATCGGTGAGTCCACCAACGTAAATCCATGTTGATCAAAAAAGTCTCTACTTGCTTTCACAACTTGATGACGAATCCGTATAATCGCATGTTGTTTTTTTGATCTTAACCAGAGGTGTCTGTGGTTCATTAGAAAATCGGTTCCATGCTCCTTAGGAGAGATTGGATATTCCTTTGCAATTTGATGAACACGAATGGATGTTACTCCCAACTCATATCCGCCGGGGGCTCTTGGTTCTTTTCGTACGATTCCGAATACGGTAACCGAGGATTCTTGCGTCAAGCTGCTTTCCAATTGGAACACATCCGGTTCAACTTCCTTTTTAACAACGACACATTGTAAAAGTCCTGTACCGTCACGGAGAATCATAAACCAAATTTTTCCAATGGATCGCAGATTGTAGACCCATCCGTTAAGAGAGACTTCCTTATTTTCGACCTTATAAAGATCTTTGATATTAACTGATGTCATAAATGCTTCCTAGTTTACGTCACAATGGGCAAAAGGTTAGCTATGCTGAATAAAAATCTATGCATGCGAATCAAATCAATTCCACTACTGTTTTCAAATAAAATGCCCTCATTCCTATTACCGGCATGAGGGCATTAGTGTATGAATCATATTTACTACCGTTTTTCAGTAATACGCGCAGCTTTACCGGTCAGTTTGCGAAGATAATTCAGTTTAGCTCTGCGTACTTTTCCGCGTCGCACCACTGACAAGGAGGAAATCATGGGTGTATGTAGTGGAAAAATTCTTTCCACACCTACTCCGCCTGAGATTTTTCTCACCGTGAAGGTTTCTCCAACACCACTTCCTTTTCGTCCTATTACAACCCCTTGATACTGCTGGATTCTTTCTTTTCCACCTTCAACAACACGAAAATCTATCATGACAGTGTCTCCGGGGGAAAATTCCGGGATATCTGTGCGTAAATACTCTTTTGTTGCTTCTTGTAATTTATTCATTTTCTTTCTCCGAAGTTTTCTCTTTTTTTAAATATTCTTTCCACATAATAGGACGGTGTATTTTTGTCCGTTCTATTCTATGCTTCATACGCCATTCTTCAATTTTTTTATGATGACCTTCCAGTAGTACATCCGGAACGGACATCCCTTCGATTTCTCTCGGTCTCGTGTAATGCGGCCCATCCAAAAGATCAGCCGCAAATGAATCTGTCATAGCAGATTCGTATGTATTCAACACACCGGGGATCAATCTTACGATACTGTCTATCATCAAAAGTGCGGGTAATTCCCCGCTTGTAACCACAAAATCACCTATGGAATATTCATGAGTCACATACTTCTTAATCACTCTTTCATCCACACCTTTGTAATGACCACAAATGTAAATGAGCTTTTCAACCTCCGCATTTTCTAATGCGGTTTCATGCGTCCATTGTTCACCTAACGGTGTCGGATAGACAACCCTAATACCGCTATCATCACCCATCTTTTGGATTGAATAATCCAATGCTTTAAACAGCGGTTCCGGCATCATGACCATTCCGCTACCACCCCCAAAGGGTTCATCGTCCACCTGTCGATAGTTCCCCTCGGAATAATCCCTGAGTGAAACCACATGAAATTCAACGATTGATTTATCAACCGCCCGTCTAAGCATGCTATTTTGAATCAGACTTGTGATGCTCTCAGGGACGGGTGTAATAATGGCGATCTGCTTCAACCAAGCAAACCGTCCACCGGAGAGATGAGAATCACACCTGACTCGACATCTACCTTCTTCACAATTTCCGGGATAACGGGGATTAACATTTCACGACTCCCATCGCGAATTACGTAGATATCGTTTGAAGGTAGCCATAATATTTCCGCCAGCTCACCCACAATTTTTCCCGTATCGGTTACCACAACAAATCCAATAATGTCTCCGGAAATCCAGAGTATCTTATCAGAATCCGGCACAGATGCAAAAATCACCTGGCCAATCATGGACTCTGCTTCATCCCTGCTGTCTATTCCCTCGAAGTGATACCGTGTTTGTTTGCCTGCACCCACAGACTCTTTTAACAGTATTTGTCGACTCAATTCTTCTGTTTCTCCAAGAAACAGAGGTTTATTAAGGACATAATCATTAAAGTACCGGGAGAGCGGACGAACTTTAACTTCACCTTTTAATCCCGCCGGTTTTGTAATCCGTGCAATAGCAAACAGTTTTTTCATTTTTGATCAATCACATCAAGTCGGGCTCGTTTACCGCCCTGTTTAGCATTAATCGCAAAGACAAGCGATCTGAGAGCAGAGATATTCCGTCCCTTTTTCCCAATCACTTTTCCAAAATCACCATCACCTACAGTCAATTCATAGATAACCTGTTTCTCAGTCTCAACGATATTTACAGAAACTTCATCTGGCTTATCCACCAGTTGCTTAATGACTGTTTCAATGAATTCCTGCATAGCATTTTCCTCCTTTGTCAGCATTACTACTCTTTGTCACCTTTTTTTTCAGCTTCTTCAGAATTTTCTTTTTCTGATTTTTCTGATTTTTTTTCATCTAAGGCTTTGTCGGTAACGTCTTTTTTCGAAGCAGATTCTTCTTTCGGTTTTTTTTCAGAGACAGGTTCTTCTTTAGTCTCGTCTTTTAATTCAGGTTTCTCTTCCGGCTTCTCACCCGTGGCAGGTTCTTCTGTTACCGCTTCAGGTTCTTCCGGTTTTTCACCCGAATCCTCCGCCAGTTCCGCTTTCGGTGCATCTGCATTTTTTTCCTCCGAAGTCTCTGCTTCCAGAGTAGCTTTCTTCTTTGGATCAGATTTCAGCTTCTTTTTCGCGTCTTCTTTATTCAAAGCCCATTTCTGCATTTCTTTTTCAATGTTTTTTTCGCTCATGCCCTGTCTCATAAGATGCCAGCGAAATGCTATACCTGCTCTTTTTAGCAGATGATGGGTAATATCACTGGTTTGAGCACCCTCACCCAACCAATACATGATTCTTTCCTCATTCAGCGAATAATTATTTTCTTTATCCGCGATAATCGGATCATACCAACCCAATTCCTCAATGGCTGCGCCATCTCTTCGTGTTCTTGTATCCATAACCACAAGACGATAAAAGGGTCTATTTCGTCTTCCAATTCTTTTTAGTCTGATTTTAGTCGCCAATCTTATTCTCCTTTAATGTAATCCAATAAATTGACCTAAACCGCTGTGTTTACCCTGCAGCATAGGTGATTTCATTTTTCCCATTTTTTTCATCATTTTCTGCATATGCGAAAATTGCTTCAGCAGTTGATTGATTTCCTGAACCGAACGACCGCTACCCTTAGCAATTCGATGTCGTCGGCTCCCATTGATGATGTGTGGCTCTGTTCGTTCTGCGGGTGTCATAGACTGGATAATCGCTTCCGTCCACACCATTTGCCGATCATCTATTTTAAGTCCTTTTAACATTTTTCTATTCATCCCGGGGATCATTCCCATCAATTGATCCAACGGACCCATATTTCTCAGCTGTCGCAACTGCTTTTGAAAATCTTCTAAAGTAAATGTGTTTTCCTGCATTTTTTTCTGCAGGATTTTTGCTTCTTTCTCATCCATTGTGGTTTCCGCTTTTTCTACAAGCGTAACCACATCACCAAATCCAAAAATGCGGTCAACAATTCTCTTTGGATCAAAAGCGTCAAGACCATCCATTTTTTCTGACACACCAATAAATTTGATAGGGACTCCGGTCACTTCCGTAATTGACACAGCCGCTCCACCTCGAGCATCTCCATCCATCTTAGTTAAAATCGTTCCGGTTAATTTTAAAGCTTTCGAAAATGCCAATGCAGACTGGACAGCATCCTGCCCCGTCATACCATCAACGACAAACAAAGTTTCGTCCGGAAGAGTTTCATCGGAGATGTTCTGGATTTCGGTCATCATTTCTCCATCCACATGTAACCGACCGGCGGTATCCATAATGACAACATCTACGTGTGTTTGACGCGCCTCTTGAAGAGCCTCCCGGCATATCTTAATCGGATCGATGGTTCCCAAAGAATACACAGGGATATCAATTTCATTACCTAAAACCGTTAATTGATCGATGGCAGCCGGGCGATAAACGTCAGCTGCAACAAGCATGACAGATTTACCCTGTTTTTTTAATCGATACGCCAACTTTGCACATGTTGTCGTTTTACCCGACCCTTGCAATCCTGCCATTAAAATAACCGTTGGTGGCAGATCAGAAATATTTAGTGTTTGAACATCCTTGCCAAGTAAATTGATGAGTTCCTGATAAATAATCTTAATAAAATGTTCACCGGGCTTTACAGATTTAATAACCTTAGTTCCCTCGGCACGATCTTGTACACGTTTCATAAAATCGCGTGCGACATGGAAATTCACATCTGCATCAAGAAGCACCCTGCGGATTTCCCGCACGGTTTTATGGATGTTTGTATCCGTAATCTTTCCAAGTCCTCTGAGAGAACGAAAGATAGAATCAAATCTGTCTGTAAGTTGATTAAACACGGTTTTTTGGTTCTAGTTTAGCATGGAAAGTTAGAAGTATATTTCTTCTCAAACAATTAAAATCGACGATAAATCGTTGAAAACGAATGCACAAACTATATTCTTTCACGTGTGTCATTCCTTTAATTCTTCCTGTAAAATATTCACATACAGAGGTGTTTGTATTAATGCGTTATATGAAAACAGACATACGCCCGGGAACTGTGTCATGCGTGTGTACTTAATTTTATCCAGAGCATCAATTGCGGGTTGATTATAGGTTGAAACACCCATGATAATTTTGTTACGGTACTTTTTAGGGATATTATCATATATTATCTCGATATTAGAAGCAAAATCCCGAATAGACGTAGAATAATTCATTGGGATTAGCCAGTCCATATATCCCGCTGCAATCCACACGTCCCATTCCTGAAAATACTGATTTCGTGCTGTATATAAATCCGGTTTTACAGAAGCAGAAAATATAACATTCGGACGAGATGTTTTAATTACTTCCTTCGTTTGTTTAACAAGATCTGTAACTGATTTTCTTCTGTAATCACTCCAATTCGTCATCTTCCGTGTAAATTGTGGATCGCCTTTAGAAATATTCGCATTTACAGATAAAAATACTTTTGGGTCTTCTCCAGATTCATTTCGATACTCATCGACGGCTTCTATGTTTTTTCCATATTCAGAATCTTTATAACGAACATAGTCTAAATGTAGTCCATCCACTTCATAATTTTCAAGGAGTTCTCGAAAGACAGATAATAAATACGGTGTTACCTCCGGATGATGAGGTGCCAAATATATTCCTTCATCCCCGACACCTCTATTAGAATATAACTGAGCAAGGGTTTGGTTCTCTTTCTCTTCATCTAACCAATCATAATGTAAGTTTACAACATGTTTATTTGACGTGGGCTCTGTAGCCGAGGACCAAGTAAGATAAACATTCACCCATGCATGGACATTTATCCCAGATTGATGTGCTTTCTCCAAGGCATAGGCAAGTGGGTCATAAAATTGGAGGTCCATCATCTCCGGTTCCGGTTCAAACGCGGAATGATAGTAAGCATCCCCACGACCACGTACTTGCAGAAATACATTATTAAAGTTGTTTTTTTTCGCAAAAAGAACCATATCATCAATGGATTTTTTAGATGTCATTGCATCCCTGACCACCCATAAACAACGATATTCAAATTTACTCGCATGTATCTCCGGGACATAACCCGCAAATAAAAAACAAAGGGCAACAATGGATGTTGCCCTAAATGGGAGTAATATTTGAGACATTAAGAAATTATTTAAATCGGACCCTGATTATTTTTCTTCCTCAGGTGCCGATTCTTTTTTCTCCGATTTTTTTTCTATCGCTCCAACTAAATCAATTAATTCAATCATCGAAACATCTGCACGATCATTATCTCTGAAACCCAATTTTGTAATGCGTGTGTATCCGCCCGGACGATTTTCATATACGGGGGCAACGTCATGAAACAAGGCATGAACCGTCTCTTTGTGTTTTATCTTACGAAGTACCAAACGCCGAGCATGAAGATCTCCTCGTTTAGCGAGGGTTATCATGGGTTCGATGAACCGTCTGAGTTCTTTTGCACGTGCATGCGTAGTTTTAATGCGTTTATGTTTAATTAGAGACATAGCCATATTACTCATCATTGCCTTTTTATGGCTTCGTGAGGTTAAGCCAAGTCTCCGTTTTGAATTCAAATGTCTCATAAAATTATTTTACACTTCTTCTTTTAAGTATTGATCAACTTTCATCGCAAAGCTTAAACCCATCTCATCGAGTTTTTCAACAAGCTCGGTAAGGGATTTTCGTCCAAAGTTTTTGTACTTTAACATTTCGGCTTCATCTTTTGATACGAGTTCATGAATGTATTTTATTCCAGCAGCAACTAGACAATTATAACTACGTACTGAAAGCTCCATTTCATCAATCGTTGAATTTAACAAGTTTTGGATGGCAAGAGTTTCCTCATTGAAGTTCTCTGTTACTTCCAGCACTTCCGGATTTGCAATTGCTTCAACATACCTCAAATGTTCAACCAATACCGACGCAGAATAGCTTATGGCATCTTTCGGTGTAATCGAACCATCTGTGGTAACATCGATATCTAATTCTTCCAGGTCTTCTTTGACGCCGGGTAAAGGATTTGAGTGATAGGTTACTTTTGTCACAGGATTGAAAATGCTGTCAATAGACACAACTCCAATCGGAGCATTTAACATTTCATTCTCCTCTGAGGGAACATATCCCTTACCAATTCCAAGCCATAACTCCATATCGATTGTTGCTTTATCGTTCAATTCTGTGATATAATGATCTGGATTTAGCACGGTAAATTGATCACTAACGTCTTGAATGTCTTTTGCAGTAAACAGTCCTTTTCCACTCAGCTTGATATGAATTTTATCGGGATTGTTTTCGAACAGTTTGAATCGGACACCTTTTAAATTCATCAGGATATCGGCAACATCTTCTTTCACACCTTTTATGGTAGAAAATTCATGAAGAACTCCGTCCATTTTTACATTGGTGATTGCAGCACCCGGTATTTTGGTCATTAGGATTCGACGTAAAGCATTTCCTAAGGTGACTCCATATCCTCTTTCGAGTGGTTGAATATTAAACTTCCCGTACGTATCGGTCAGTGTTTTTTCATCTACTTGAATGTTTAATTCAATATCTTTTATCATAAAATATTATCCTTGTTTCCTGTTATTTGGAATACAGTTCCACAACCAATTGTTCATTAATTGTTTGATTCATCATATCACGTTCGGGTACTTCGAGAAAGATGCCTTTCATTTTTGCTTTATCCAGCTCCAGCCAAGGAAGATCAATATCACCTTTAATCCGTTTCATCGCATTTAAAATGATATCCATTTTACGGCTCTTTTCACGAACCTGAATGGTATCGCCCGGCTTCACCAAAAAAGACGGAATGTTGACTCTCTGACCATTCACCAAATAGTGTCCATGGTTTACAAACTGACGCGCAGAGGGTCTGGTTGGAGCAAAGCCAAGTTGATAAACAACGTTATCCAGTCGGCATTCCAAAAGCTGTAGGAGATTCGTCCCTGTTTCCCCTTTCATCTTTTCTGCTTTTTTAAAGTAGTTTCTAAATTGTTTCTCCAGTACGCCAAACATCATCTTAATCTTTTGCTTTTCTTGCAATTGAATACCATAATTTGATAATCTGCGACGACGACTCTGGCCATGTTGACCCGGGGCGTATGGTTTTTGATTTAATAATTTATCATACTTGGGATTGCCAAAAATATTCTCGCCGAATTTTCTGACTAGTTTCCCCTTCGATCCAATGTGTTTTGCCATTCAGCCAGCTCCTAAATCTTATTATACACGTCTTCTTTTTGGTGGGCGACATCCGTTGTGCGGAAGAGGCGTTACATCCATGATAGACGTAACTAGTAAACCTGCCACACCTAATGCACGAATGGATGATTCACGACCGGGACCGGGGCCTTTTACCCGAACATCCACCGTCGTTAACCCCAATCCTATCGCTTCTTTTGCCGCATTTTCTGCTGCAATCGTTGCTGCATAGGCCGTACTTTTTCGCGAACCCTTAAATCCCGATGTCCCTGCGGTAGCCCACGCAATTACATTTCCGAACTTATCAGTAAATGTAATATGTGTGTTGTTAAATGTTGCTTTTATATGCGCCACGCCAACAGGTTCAACAAACCTTTTCTTTTTCTTTTTGCGCTTATCTTTTTTTATAGCCACTGATTACCCTTTCTTTCCGACGATTGCTTTCCCCATACCGACAGTGCGTTTTCTACCCTTACGTGTACGAGCATTTGTCTTCGTTCGCTGTCCACGTACGGGCATTCCTCGACGATGACGTAATCCACGATAACTTCCGATATCTTTTAACCGCTTAATGTTCATCGCTTTTTCAGATCTAATTTCTCCTTCAACCAGGATGCCTAAATCTGTTAACGCTTTACGAAGAGCTATCTCTTGGTCTTCCGTTAAATCTTTCACTCTGACGTCGTAGGAAACCCCGGCTTTATCACAAATCTTTTTTGCCAGCGTCAATCCTATCCCATGGATGTATCTCAGAGAATAGGCTACATGTTTTTCTTTTGGAATGTCTATACCCGCTATACGCGCCACTATTTACTCCTACCCTTGTCTTTGTTTATGTTTTGGATTTTCACAAATCACCCTCACAACACCTTTTCGTCGGATGATTTTACATTTACTGCATATTTTTTTTACTGATGGACGAACTTTCATTTTTCTCCTACTTTTGTCGATAGACTATGCGACCGCGACTTAAATCATAGGGGGTTACTTCTAACGTTACAATATCCCCCGGTAAAATCTTGATGAAATGCATTCTCATTTTTCCACTGACATGTGCTAATACTATATGTTTTGATTCGCCGATTTCAACTTCTACGCGAAACATCGCGTTCGGTAGCGTCTCTTTAATAACACCATCAATCGTAATTGGTTGTTCTTTAGCCATGACTATTTCCTTGACTCAGTATTTGGGCTCCTTCATTAAGAATGGCAATCGTATGTTCAAAATGAGCACTGGACATACCATCTTTTGTACGAACCGTCCAGCCGTCTTTATCGGTTACAATCTCTTTCGCCCCCATATTAATCATGGGTTCAATGGCAATACACATACCCGGTTTTAATTGATGCCCTTGTTTTGGTTCACCATAGTTGGGAACCTGTGGATCTTCGTGCAGATCTGTGCCAATACCGTGACCTACAAGTTCTCGAACAACAGAATACCCATATCCTTCTACATACGTTTGAATTACGTGACCGATATCTGAAACATAATTTCCAACTTTTGCTGCCTGAATTCCAAGCATGAGTGCTTCATGTGTTACATCCATTAACTGACGCTTATCGCCAGTGATCTCCCCGATGGCGAATGTTTTTGCGTGGTCACCATAATAGCCGTTCTTTTCCGCACCACAATCGATACTGACGATTTGACCTTCTTCTAATTTTCGTGTTGTAGGTATCCCATGGACGACTTCGTCATCGATTGAAATACACAACGTAGAAGGAAATCCCAAATATCCTTTAAAGGCAGGTCGAGCTCCCATAGATATAATAAAATCCTCAGCGCGACGATCCAACTCTTTAAGTGAAATACCGGGTTTCATATACTTGGAAAGCATATTCAGTGTGTCTGCAACAATTTGACTGCTTTGAGCAATCAAACCAATTTCTCGTTTTGAACGAATCATAACCATTACATTCGTTTCCGTCCGCGAATTTTTCCTTTAGTCAAAAAACCATCATAATGGCGCATCATTAGATGCGATTCCATTTGCTGTAGCGTGTCAAGTGCAACCCCCACAATAATCAACAAACTTGTACCTCCAAAGAAAGAGGCTAAGTCGTATCCTATATCCATAGCATTCATTAAGATGTACGGGAAAATAGCAACAAACGCTAGAGAAAAAGAGCCGGGAAGTGTAACCCGAGTTAAAATGTTGTCAATAAATTCTGCGGTTTTCTTTCCGGGGCGTACACCCGGGATAAACCCACCTTGTTGTTTCATCGTGGTAGAAACTTGAACGGGGTCAAAGGCAATGGCGGTATAAAAATATGTGAAAAATACAATCATAGACCCAAATACGATCCAATAAAAAGGATGGTCAAAAGAAAACCAACGCATCACAGATTGCATAAAATCACTATTACTAAAAAACGTGGCAATCGTACTGGGAATAAACATAATAGACTGTGCAAAAATAATGGGCATCACACCGGCGGTATTCACTTTTAATGGTATATGTGTTGATTGACCACCATATACCTTTCTACCTACTACCCTTTTGGCATATTGGACAGGTATTTTCCTTGTCCCCTGTGTCAAAAGCACCACAAATCCGACAATCACAAACATTAACGCAATCAAAATGACTTCAGCCAGTATACCACGAATCCCTTCTTGGATGTAATTAATTTCACTCAGAACCACATTCGGGAATCGTGATACAATCCCAATCATGATAATAAGGGAGATACCATTCCCTAAGCCACGTTCAGTGATTCGTTCGCCCAGCCACATCATCAGGATGACACCGGTGACTAAACTGACTATGGCAGTAAACTTAAACATAAGCCCGGGATGAGGGATGACATGTGCAATTCCGCCACCAATATTTGCTGTCATACTTTCTAAAAATATCGTGACCCCATATGCCTGCATCGTTCCAATCAGCACCGTACCATATCGAGTAATCTGTGTAATTTTCTTTCTTCCTGCTTCCCCTTCTTTCTGTAATCGTTGAAAGTAAGGAACGACTGCACCCATCAGCTGAATAATAATCGAAGCAGAGATATAGGGCATAATTCCTAACGCAAACAGAGTTGCTTTCTTAAACGCTCCTCCGGCAAATAGATCATAAAGTCCGAACAGTGTGTTCTGAAAGTTTTGAATTGCTGCACCCAGTGCTTCACCATCGACTCCGGGTATGGGGATATGAGCACCAATCCGAACGATGATTAATATTCCAAGGGTGAATAATATCCGATTTCTGAGTTCCGGAATGCTAAAAATATTTCGTATTTTTTCAATCACAGGGTTGTTGCAGAGCCTCCTGCCTTTTCTATTTTTTCTTTTGCGGTTTGACTAAAAGCTGATGCGGATACGTTTAAAGATTTCGTCAGTTCTCCATTCCCCAATATTTTAATCGGTTTGAATGCAGAACGTACCAATCCTTTTTCTTTCAGAATTTCCGAAGTAATTGTCTCAACGTCAAGTTCTTCTAAATCATTTAGATTTACAATCTGATATTCTTTTCTGAATAAATAGTTTGAAAAACCACGTTTCGGAACACGTCTCATCAATGGCATTTGTCCACCTTCAAACCATGGGCGATGTTTATGACCGCTTCGTTGCCCTGCACCTTTATGACCTCGCCCTGCGGTATGCCCAAGGCCCGAACCCGTACCACGACCTTTTCTCTTCGTATTCTTTTTGGAACCTTTTGGGGGTTGTAATTCACCTAATTTCATCCCACTTCCTCCACGCTCAACATATATTCTATTTTTTTTATCATACCACGAATCGCCGGATTATCTTTTTGTACAACCGATTGATGCATTTTTCTTAATCCCAGAGCATCTAGTGTCGCATGTGCCTTCGGTTTATAACCGATTCGACTCCGGATTTGTGTAATTTTTAATGTTTTCTGTTTTTTACCCATGATTAATTAAATATTTGTTTGATGGTTACACCTTTTTTGTTGGCTATAGACACCGCATCTTGTAGGCTGGTTAATGCTTGCAGTGTGGCTCTGACAACATTTAATGGATTATTTGAACCAATTATTTTTGTAAGGATATTTGAAATACCTGACATTTCCATCACGGCACGAACGGCAGCCCCTGCAATGATACCTGTACCGGGAGCAGCAGGTTTAAGCATCACATTACTGGCACCAAATTTCCCAATTATTTTATGAGGGATTGTACCATTGATGACAGATACACGAAAAATATTTTGCTTCCCATTCTCTTTTGCCTTTGAGATGGCGGCAACAACTTCATTCGCTTTACCCAAGCCCATACCAACATGACCTTTCCCGTCTCCTACAACGACTAATGCAGAAAAACGAAATCGTTTTCCCCTTGAAGTCACTTTAGCAATACGATTAATTCGTACAACAATTTCTTCTTTCAGATCCAGTTCAGCCGGATTTATACTCGCCAATTCGTTACTCCCTTTTTTAAATTTTCAATCCACCTTCACGTGCTGCATCAGCTAAGGCTTTGATACGGCCACTGTATGGATTTCCGTTTCGGTCAAAAACGACCTGTTTAATATCTAGTTTTAAAGCACGTTCTGCTATCGCACTTCCAACATGTTTACTTGCTTCAGTTTTTGTGCTGTTTTTCTTTAACTTACCGGAAATTTCATTTTCATACGTAGAAGCAGAGACCAGCGTAATACTTTTGCGGTCATCGATAATCTGAGCCTCGATGTGTTTATTACTTCGAAAAATGCAAAGCCTCGACAGCGTAGGATGGTTAAATGCAGTTTTCTTACTCCGATTCCGACGTCGTTTAAACCGACTAATATCTTGGTTCAATTTACTCATAATGTTTATCCACCAACAGTTTTTCCTTGTTTCTGACGAACATATTCACCTTTATAACGAACCCCTTTTCCCTTATAGGGCTCAGGCTTGCGAAAGGATCGTATCTTTGCAGCAACTTCTCCGACGAGTTGTTTATCTATACCCTCTACAGTGATTTCTGTTCGCTTTGCACTGATGGTAATCCCTTTCGGTGGTTCAAAAATAATATCATGTGAATATCCCAATGCTAACTTCAACCGAATTCCGTCCATCTGTGCTTGATATCCAACTCCAACCAATGTCAGCTCTTTTTTATATCCCTGGGAGACACCGATAACGGCATTCGACATAAGTTGACGTAGGGTACCATGGTTTGCACGAAACTTCCTTTCGTCCGAAGATCGCTCTACCAGCAAGGTGCCTTCAGTATCTTTGACTGTTATTCCCGAAATCACAGGGACAGATAATTCACCTTTAGGACCTTTGACAGAGGCAACCTCATTTTGAAACATCACGGTGACACCGTCAGGTATTTGGATTGGTTTTTTACCGATTCTTGACATAATTCTTTACCACACGTTGCAAATTAATTCACCACCAACGTTCATTTTTTTGGCGGTTTTGTTTGAAATAACTCCTTTAGGTGTAGACAGAATGGAAATACCCAATCCGTCCAGCACTCTAGGAATGCTCTTTGAATCTACGTAAACACGACACCCCGGTTTACTGACTCTTTCTATTGTTGTAATCACAGGTTTATTGTGATAATCATATTTAAGAAAGACACGAATCGTTTCTTTATTTCCATCGGCGATAAAAATAAAATCTTTGATATAGTGATCTTCTTTTAACACGTAAACTATTCGCTTTTTCATATTGGATGCTGGAATATCTACCCACCGTTTTCCAACAGCAAGACCATTTCGTATTCGCGTTAACAAATCAGCGATTGGATCAGTCATTGACATAATTTATAATTCTCCTTACCAACTTGCTTTTGTTACACCGGGGATTTCGCCCTTCAGGGCCATTTCCCGAAAACATATTCTACAGAGCCCAAACCGTCTCATATACGCATGAGGTCGCCCGCAATTTGAACATCGATGGTAACCTCTTGTTGAAAATTTAGGCTTCCTTTTTGCCTTAACAATCAAGGATCGTTTTGCCATCAGTTAACCTCCGCTCCTTTAGTCTTTTTAGGTTTTTCTCTTAACGGAAACCCAAACTCTTTGAGTAACCAATAACCCTCATCATTACTTTTTGCTGTTGTGGTGATTGCAATATCTAATCCGCGAATTGCATCAATTTTATCGTAATTAATTTCTGTGAACACAATTTGTTCTTTCACGCCAAAATTGTAATTCCCGCGACCGTCAAAGGATTTAAACGAAAGACCTGTAAAGTCCCTAGTACGAGGTAATGCAATTGAAATTAATCTCTGAAAAAATTCGTACATTTTATTCGCTCTCAACGTCACCCGTACTCCCACCGGATATCCACGTCGTATCTTAAAATTAGACACGTCCTTTTTTGCATAGGTGATCACACTCTTTTGTCCGGAAATCAACGTCAGTTCATTTTGCGCACTATCTAAAGCTTTTTGATTTTCCTTTCCGTCACCGACACCCATATTCAATGTGATTTTTGTAAATTTCGGAACTTCCATCGGACTTTCATATTTAAATCGCTCCATTAATTTTTTCGTGATATTTTCTTGATAATATTTTTTTATTTCAGGGATATACTCTGTTTTACGAGTTGAATTTTTCGTCGTTTTTTTAACACTCGTTTTTGCAACTGGTTTTGCTGCAGATTTTTCCGTTGATTTTTTCACCGTCTTCGTTTGTGCTTTCTTTTTAGGTGACGCTTTACCAGCTGTTTTTTTCACAGTCGGTGCAGGTGTCTTTTTCTTTTCTATTTTCTTTTTTTCAGTCATGACGATACAACAATTTCTTCACCGGTTTTTTTTGAAATACGTACTTTGGAACCATCCTCAAGAATTTTATACCCCACACGCGTTGGTTTTCCACCATGCATGATTACGATATTGGAGATATGAATAGATGCTTCTTTCTCAGCGAAACCACCAGATGGATTATCTTGCGTCGGGCGGATTGCTCTTTTTATAAAATTAACTCCTTCGATGATAACGCGATTCGTTTTAGGAGTTACACGAAGAACTTTTCCCTCTTTGCCTTTGTGATTTCCACTGTTTACACGGACAGTCATCCCTTTTTTGATTCGCATACTACAATACCTCCGGAGCCATCGAAATAATTTTCATATAACCGCTTTCACGAAGTTCACGGGCAACAGGTCCAAATATTCTGGTTCCGCGAGGATCCCCGCCTTCGGTAAGCAATACAGCCGCATTATCGTCAAACCGAATATAGGTTCCATCTTGACGACGTACTTCTTTCCTTGTACGCACGATAACTGCACGAGTTACTTGCCCTTTTTTAACCATTCCGCCGGGTATGGCTTTTTTCACAGTCACCACAACAACATCTCCAAGAGATGCATATCTGCGGCGACTCCCACCCAGCACTTTGAAACACAGGACTTCTTTTGCTCCTGTATTATCAGCTACTTTTAATCTTGTTTCTTGTTGAATCACGACATTTTATCCAATCTTTACTGACTCACGGACAATTTCACTTACCTGCCAACGTTTATTTTTACTTAATGGGCGTACAGCAGAAATGATAACTAAATCTCCCATCTTCGGATTAACAGATCCGACATGAGCTAAATATTTCTTAAAACGCTTCACATATTTTTTATAGACGGGGTGCTTGACTTTCCGCGTGACTTTAACTGTGACCGTTTTTTCCATCTTTGTACTAACAACTTCACCAAACAATGTTTGCCTTTTTCGTACATCAGACATCATAATTACTCTCCATCCTTTTGAGGGCGAATACCCAAATCCATTTCATGCAACACTGTCTTGATCTGAGCAATTTCACGGCGTAAAATGTTAATTTGCTTTGGATCTTCGATTTGCTGTAATGCTTTCTGAAAACGGAGGTTTTGCATGGCATCAAGATTGTCTTGAAGCCTAGACTCCAATTCAATTTTATTTATTTCATTTAACTGACTGCGTTTCATACTTCCTAAAATTCCCTCCGTCCCACAAGTTTTGTTTTTATGGGCAGTTTATGACCGGCATTCCGAAATGCTAATTCAGCTTCTTCAAACGACACACCTTCAATTTCAAATAATATTCTACCGGGTTTAACGTTTGCAACCCAATATTCCGGTGCACCTTTTCCTTTACCCATTCGTGTTTCTGCTGGTTTCGCTGTAATAGGCTTGTCAGGAAAAATACGAATCCACATTTTTCCAACTTTCCTAACAATACGTGAAATGGTTACACGTGATGATTCAATTTGTCTTGCAGAAATCCATCCGGGTTCTAATGCTTTAAGTCCATAGCTTCCAAAAGCCACATAATCACCTCGTTTAGCCATCCCACGTCGATGTCCCCGATGATGTCTTCGATATTTACTTTTTTTAGGTTCTAACATAATTACTTACCACGCACTTCCCCATTACAAATCCAAACCTTTATTCCAATGACACCATACGTTGTACGCGCTTCGGTGAGGGCGTAGTCAATATCTGATCTCAATGTATGAAGCGGTACACTTCCGTCCATAAATTTTTCACTACGTGCAATCTCGGCTCCACCAAGTCTTCCGGCAACATTGATTCTAATTCCTTGCGCCCCCATTCTCATAGTAGACTGCATGGTTTTGTTCACGACTCGCCGGTAGGATATTTTCTTCATCAATTGATGTGCAATATTCGACCCGACTAAAGCTGCATCCAATTCAGGACGTTTCACCTCTGAAATATTGATTTGAACTTCTTTTTTAGTTAATTGTTTAACTTCTTTTCTAAGCCGCTTAACCTCTTCGCCACCTTTTCCAATTACAATCCCTGGTCTTGCCGTGTGAATTGTTATAGTTACCACTTTAGATGTGCGTCTGATTTCCACTTTTGACACACCGGCATTAGGAAGTCGCTGCTTTAAATATTTTCTGATTTGAACATCTTCTGCAAGTTCATCTTTAAAATTCTTTTTCGATGCAAACCAATTGGATCTCCATTCTTTATTTACGGTTAGTCTAAACCCGATTGGATGTGTTTTTTGACCCAAACGATCCTCCTACGCTTTTGTGTCCGTGAGGACAATGGTTAAATGACTTGATGGTTTGCGTATTTTTGAAGCACGCCCCATTGCAGATGCACGGAATCTTTTTAACACCGGTCCTCCATTAACATACGCCTCTTTAATGTCTAACATTTCAGGATTGATATTACTATCTTCTGTATTGTTCATATAATTTGCAACAGCAGAATGTAGCGTTTTCTCAATAATTGTAGCGGCTTTTTCCTGTGAAAAATGTAAAACATTGAGAGCAATACCCACTTTCATACCTCGAATCGAATCTAATGTCTTCCGTATTTTTCTGGGAGACTGTCTAACATGTTTTAATTGTGCTAATGCTTCCATTATTTTTTCCTATCACCCGAGTGCATTCTAAATGTTCTTGTTGGAGCAAATTCTCCAAGTTTATGCCCGACCATATTCTCATAAATAAACACCGGAATGAATTTATGTCCGTTATGGATGGCCAGTGTGTGCCCAACAAATTCAGGGGTAATCATTGACCGGCGCGACCAAGTTTTAATGACTCGTTTTTTACCGCTGTCATTCATGACATCGATTTTCTTTAAAAGTTTAAGATCCACATGGGGGCCTTTTTTTAGTGACCGTGCCATCCTATTTTCTCCTCTTGACAATCATTTCATTGGATTTCTTATTCCGTTTTCGTGTCTTGTAGCCCTTTGTTGGTTTACCCCATGGCGTAGTGGGATGGCGTCCACCGGAAGATTTTCCTTCACCACCGCCCATCGGATGGTCAACCGGGTTCATCGCAACACCCCTGACCTTAGGACGACGGCCCAACCAGCGAGAGCGTCCGGCTTTCCCTGAGACGACTTGCTCATTCGTACGATTACCAACTTGTCCTATAGTTGCACGGCATACACTTGAGACCATTCTGACCTCACCTGACGGTAATTTTAACGTCGTGAATCCCTCGGCATGTGCCATCAACTGGGCAGCAGTGCCAGCACTTCGAACCATTTGACCACCTCTCCCGGGAATTAGTTCAATGTTATGAACAAAAAGACCCGTAGGGATTTTATCTAGTGGCAGGGAATTGCCTATCTTCAGTGGAGCTGTTTCTCCTGAGATAACAGCATCTCCAACTTTTAGTCCGAACGGTGCAAGGATGTAACGTTTTTCTCCATCGGCGTAATGTATGAGAGCTATATATGCAGAACGATTAGGATCATATTCAATCGTTGCAACCTTTCCGGGAATGTCAAACTTATTACGTTTAAAATCGATAATGCGATAACGACGACGATGTCCACCTCCACGGTGGCGACTTGTAATACGGCCTTTGTTGTTTCGTCCACCGGACTTACGTAGAGCTGTCGTTAATTTTTTCTCCGGAGTATCGGTTGTAATATCGGCAAAGTCCGGTCGCGTTGCGAATCGGCTACCCGGCGTAACTGGTTTTAATGTTCGAATACCCATAATAATCCCTAAACTTCACCTTTTAATAAATCGATGGTATACCCTTCCTTAAGAGTAATAATTGCCCGCTTCCAATTTGAACGCTTTCCTTGTGTTCGGATGGTTCTTCCACCGCTTCGAACCGTCATAACTTTGGACTTTCCTTTGCGATTCATAGTAGCAACTTTTTCTACTTTAACATCAAATTTTTCTTGAACAGCTTTTTTTATTTCTATTTTATTTGCATCTGTCATCACTTGAAATGCATACTTCCGCTGTGTTTCCTCAAGGATACTCATCTTTTCCGTAAAAATCGGTCGGATGATAATATTTCTGTAATCAACCATAATTAATTTTTCGCTGTTAACTGTTCGCTTAACATTGCTAATCCCGCTTTATCAAAGACCAATACATCATTATTCAACAACTCATATGCGCTGGCATGATCTGCTTTTATAACGGACACATTTTTCAAATTTCTGACCGAGAGAAAAAGTGAATCACCAACAACTGCAGGTAAGAGTGTTACTTTTTTTCCCTCTAATTCAAGATGTTGAATCATTTCATAAATCGCCTTTGTTTTCGGCGCATCTATTTTTAATTCATCCAACACAAATATTGTACCCGAAGCTGCTTTGTCAGAAAGAACACTTTTCCTTGCAAGCTGTTTCATTTTTCTTGGAATTGCACGAATATGTTTGTGTGGGTGCGGTCCAAAAACAACACCTCCGCCCGTCCATAATGGAGAGCGTATCGTTCCTACACGCGCTGCACCTCGCCCTTTTTGTTTCCAAGGTTTTCTTCCGCCACCTTTAACCATACCCCTGCTTTTTGCAGCATGGGTACCTTGGCGGCGATTGGAAAGCTCTGAGGTAATAGCTTGATGCACAGCTGCTTCATTTGGTTCAATTCCAAATACTGTTTCATCTACTGACATTGCGGTTCCTTTAGAACCATCCATCTTTAGTACGTTTAATTTCATAATTATTTTGAAATGTAAATTATTCCGTTATTTGCTCCGGGAACAGCTCCCTTAATAAATATCTGGTTTTTTTCTGGTACAATCTTAACCACTTCCAGATTTTGAACTGTCACACGGGAATTTCCATAATGTCCTGCCATCTTCATCCCTTTAAATACCCTTGATGGAGAAGATGCTTGTCCAATAGACCCGGGATGACGCAAGGTGTGTTTTTGTCCATGGGTAATAGGAGGACGATGGAAATTATGGCGTTTAATCACACCTGCAAACCCCTTACCTTTCGACTTCCCCAAGACATTAACTTTGTCGCCCTCATTGAAGAGAGATACAGTGAACTTTTGACCAGTTTTGTACTCAAAACCAGGGACAATCTCAAACTCAGCAAGAGTCTTTTGCAAGTCTACGCCTGCTTTTTTGTAATGACCTTCCATAGGCTTTGTTACATGCTTTTTCTTGCGAGATTCATAACCAACCTGCACAGCATCATATCCGTCGTGAGCTTCTGTTTTCACCTGCGTGACCACACATGGTCCGGCTTCCACAATTGTAACCGGAGCTATTTTACCCGAGTCCAGATAAATCTGTGTCATTCCAATTTTTTTTCCAATCATTCCACGCATGACTACACCTTAATCTCAATATCTACACCGGCAGGCAGATCTAACTTCATGAGTGATTCTACCGTTTTCGGAGTAGAATTCAGAATATCAATCAACCGTTTGTGAATTTTAGTCTGAAATTGTTCTCTTGACTTTTTATCAACATGTGGAGATCTCAAAACAGTATAAATTGTCCGTTTTGTCGGTAAAGGTATTGGTCCTGAGATAATAGCTCCCGTAGACTTGGCTGTTCTTACGATTTTCTCTGTTGACTTATCTAAAAGCGTATGGTCATACGCTTTTAAACTAATTCTAATTGTTTGTTTCGCCACGAAACACGTCCTTACTCAATGATTTCAGTCACAACACCGGCACCCACTGTGTGGCCACCTTCACGAATCGCAAACCGAAGTTCCTTATCCATCGCTATCTGTGTGATCAATTCAATTTCTAATTCCACGCTGTCCCCCGGCATCACCATCTCTGTCCCAGCAGGAAGTGTGGCAACACCCGTCACATCTGTCGTCCGAAAATAAAACTGAGGACGATATCCGTTGAAAAACGGCGTATGACGTCCGCCTTCATCCTTCTTCAACACATACACACTTGCTTTAAACTTTGTGTGTGGTGTAATACTGCCCGGCTTTGCTAATACCATCCCGCGATTTAATTCATTCTTATCTACTCCGCGAAGAAGTAATCCTGCATTGTCGCCTGCCTGACCCTCATCCAACAGCTTACGGAACATCTCTACTCCTGTACATACTGTCTTCTTTTGAAGACCCATACCTAAAATCTCAACCTCATCTCCTACCTTGATGATCCCACGCTCAATACGACCTGTACCAACCGTACCACGACCCGTAATACTGAATACATCCTCTACCGGCATTAAGAAAGGTCTGTCTACATCACGCTCAGGCTCAGGAATGAAACTGTCACAAGCTTCTAATATCTCTACAATACACTTCGTCGCTTCTGCATCGGACGGATTGTTTAATGCTTCTAACGCGCTTCCCATTATAATCGGAGTATCATCTCCGGGAAATTCATATTCATTTAACAAATCACGCAACTCCATCTCTACCAACTCTAATAGCTCCGGATCATCTACTTGATCTGTCTTGTTCATAAACACAACAATCGAAGGAACATTCACCTGACGAGCTAATAATACATGCTCACGTGTCTGGGGCATGGGACCATCTGCTGCACTCACAACCAAAATCGCTCCGTCCATCTGGGCGGCGCCTGTGATCATGTTCTTAATATAGTCTGCGTGTCCCGGACAATCTACATGGGCATAATGACGGTTCTCCGTCTCATACTCTACGTGAGCTGTCTGAATCGTAATCCCACGCTCACGCTCCTCCGGAGCATTGTCAATATCATCAAATCCCATTACCTCTGATAATCCACGAGCTGATTGTACTAACGTGATCGCGGCAGTTAACGTCGTCTTTCCATGATCAACGTGACCAATCGTTCCGATGTTTACATGCGGCTTTGTTCTCTCAAATTTTTGCTTTGCCATGAGAACCTCCTATTGTTTCTTTAATTAGATAATTTTTTACCATAAATACGTTCAACAATCTCTTCCTGTACTTTTGCAGGAACTTGTTGATGATATGCAAACTCCATGTGAAAGGCTGCTCTTCCCTGCGTAATAGAACGTAAGTCTGTTGCATAACCAAACATTTTGCTCAAAGGAACATTGGCCCGGACAACTTGTGCTTCTTTCCTTCTGCCCATTCCATCAACCTTACCACGCCGTGAACTAATATCACCCATCACATCTCCGAGATATTCTTCCGGTGTAACAACTTCAATATTCATAATTGGTTCATTCAACACAGGAGCAGACAGCTTACACGCTTTTTTTATCGCCATCGAACCGGCGATTTTAAACGCAATTTCCGACGAGTCGACTTCGTGATATGAGCCAAAAATAAGTTCGACCCTCACATCTTCAATTGGATAACCTGCGATGATTCCATTTTTCAACGCTTCTTGCATTCCTTTGTCAACAGCCGGTATATATTCCCGTGGAATCACTCCTCCAACAATTTTGTTTTCAAAGTGATAGCCCTTCCCCGGCTCATTCGGTTCAACATTAATCACAACGTGACCATATTGCCCTCGCCCACCGGATTGTCGTACAAATTTCACATCAACGTCCTGAGCTGATTTTGTAATTGCCTCCGTATAAGCAACCTGAGGCTTTCCTACATTTGCACTAACTTTAAATTCTCTTAATAACCTATCTACTAATATCTCAAGGTGTAATTCACCCATCCCTGCAATAATAGTCTGCCCAGTATCTTGATTTGTAGAAATAATGAACGTAGGATCCTCTTCGCTGAGCTTAACTAATCCTTTAGACAATGCATCCTGATCAGCTTTACTGACCGGCTCGACGGCAACTTCAACTACCGGCTCCGGAAAATCCATCGATTCAAGCATAATCAGATGTTTTTCATCACATAACGTGTGCCCGGTATTTGTTTTTTTCAAGCCAACTGCAGCAACGATTTCACCGGCACCTACTTTTTCACGTTCTTCACGTTTATTCGCGTGCATCAACAAAATACGACTTATTCGCTCTCGTTTTCCTGTATTTGGATTAAAAACATAAGAGCCTTTTGTCAATGTGCCGGAATACACTCTGATGTATGTCAAACGACCGACGTAAGGATCCGTCATAATCTTAAAGGCAAGAGCACTAAAATGTGCATTTTCACCCGGTTCACGAGATAACTCTAAATCTGAATTATCCGGATCAAAGCCCTTCACAGCACCAACATCTTCTGGTGAAGGTAAAAAATCAACCACAGCGTCCAGTAAACGTTGTACACCTTTATTCTTAAAAGCAGACCCACAGAAAGTGGGTACAAATGTATTATCCAAACAACCTTTTCGAATTGCGGCTTTTAACTCATCAACTGAAATTTCATCTCCATCGACATATTTTTCCATTAAATTATCACAATATGTCGCTGATTCTTCGATTAAATGGAGACGCCATTTTTGTGCTTCTTCCAACATATCTGTTGGAATATCAGCATACTCAAATCTCGCACCCAATGAAGATTCGTTATACAAAATCGCTCTCATAGAAAGGAGGTCAACAATCCCGTTAAATAATTCACCATCTCCAATTGGAATGGTCAGTGGCAACGGATTTGCTCCCAACCGTTCTTTCATCATATCGACGGCGTGGTAAAAATCAGCGCCTGTTCTGTCCATTTTATTGACGAAAGCAATTCGCGGGACATTATACTTATCTGCTTGGCGCCATACCGTTTCGCTTTGAGGCTCGACACCGCCCACGGCACAAAATACGGCTATTGCACCATCCAAAACACGAAGCGATCTCTCCACCTCAACAGTAAAATCAACGTGGCCCGGAGTATCAATGATATTAATTCGATTATTATCCCAAATAGCTGTTGTCGCTGCAGAAGTAATGGTAATACCACGTTCTTTCTCTTGCTCCATCCAGTCCATAATGGCACCGCCTTCATGAACTTCCCCTATTTTATGCGACCGTCCGGTATAATATAAAACCCGCTCAGTCAGAGTGGTTTTCCCGGCATCAATATGTGCCATTATACCGATATTACGGACGTGTGAAAGAGGGATGGGTTTCATCGGCGTGGCCTTCCGAAATGTGCGAAAGCCTTATTGGCTTCTGCCATCCGGTGTGTATCATCTTTTTTCTTAATGGCGCCGCCTTCATTGTTGGCAGCAGAGATTAGTTCAACTGCGAGACGATCAGACATTGGCTTACCGCTTCTGTTTTTTGCAGCATTAATTAACCAATGAGATGCTAAATAATACTGACGATGCTGAGGAACCTCAATCGGTACTTGATAGGTTGCACCTCCAATTCGGCGTGACTTAACTTCGAGCATGGGAGTTGAATTCTTTATAGCTTCGTCAAAGATTTTAAATCCATCAGACTTTGTCTTTTTCTTTATAATTGCCATCGCATCATAAAATATTTTTTCTGCAACGCCTTTTTTTCCCCGTTCCATCAAATAATTGATAAACTTTGCTACTGCAAGATCCTTATACACCGGATCCGGTAATATTTGTCGTCGTTCTGGTCTTCTTCTTCTCATAATTATCTGGCTTTTGGTCGTTTAGCTCCGTATCTGGAGCGACTGGTTTTTCGGTCGGAGACACCCGCTGTATCCAAAGCACCTCGTACAATATGGTATCGCACACCTGACAAATCTTTGACACGACCACCCTCAATCAGCACAATAGAGTGCTCTTGGAGATTATGTCCTTCTCCCGGAATATAGGCTGCAACCTCCATTCCATTTGTCAACCGAACACGTGCTACTTTTCTCAGCGCAGAATTCGGTTTTTTAGGTGTGGTTGTATATACACGTGTGCACACACCTCTTTTTTGAGGATTACCTTTAAGAGCCGGGGTTGCGGTTTTTTTCGCAACGCGCGCTCTTCCTTTTTTAACTAATTGGTTTATCGTCGGCATAGTAGTTTTTAATTTAGCCTATAAATTTATTAACTATTAAGAAATACAGTCAATCATTATTTGACATATTTTTAACATATAGCTTAAGCCTGTGTAGCCTCAGGCTCTATGATTAGATCGCTATCTTTACTTACCCGAATATCTTGAAGTCCGGGGAATCCTGTTCCGGCCGGAATCAGACGTCCGATGGTTACATTTTCTTTTAACCCGCGTAAATAATCTGTTTTGCATGCTGTGGCTGCATTCGTCAGAACCCGAGTGGTCTCTTGGAAAGAAGCCGCAGAAAGAAAACTCTCCGTATTTAAAGATGCCTGGGTAATTCCCATGATCAAAGGTTCGAATGTGGCAGGCTTGGTCTTTCTGTGTTTTGCGGGAGTTTTTTCTTCTTCTTTCAATTCGCGATTAATCTCCTGAAATTCACTCTTTTCAATCAGCAAATCGATATCCAAATCCGAATCTCCGGAATCAGAAACAACAACCATTTTTGAAATCCGCTCATTTTCTTCAAAAAAGTCTTTTCTGTCCACGCGTTCTGATTCCAAGAAGCGTGAATCACCCGAACTGGCAATCAGGATTTTTCTCATCATCTGGCGGACAATGACTTCAATATGTTTATCATTAATGCTAACACCCTGCAAACGATAAACTTCCTGGATTTCATTCACCAGATATTCCCTGACCGCGCCCGGTCCTTGAATATTTAATATGTCCATTGGTGAAATTGCCCCTTCGCAAAGAGGAGTACCGGATGTAACAAAGTCACCCTCATGAACAATAACATGTTTTCCGTATGGAATATTATAAGAGCGGGATTTTCCATCCGATGGCTCGACAATAATCTTACGTATCCCTCGTTTTATGGAACCAAATATTACGTTCCCATTTATTTCTGAGACGACAGCCGGATTTGAGGGCATTCTGGCTTCAAATAATTCCGCGACCCTAGGCAGGCCTCCTGTAATATCTCTTGTTTTACCGATGTCTTTCTGGATTTTAACAAGTGTTTGACCGCGCTTCACATGTTGACCGTCACTTACGACGAGTGTAGCCCTGACCGGTAAGATTGTTCCGCCCGATAGCGTTTTCCCGTTATCATCGGCGATTTCAACCTGAGGACTCAAATTTCTATTTTTTGACTCGACAATGACCATTTGTTTTTTTCCGCCTTCAACAGACTCAACTTGATAGGTTTCACCTTCGATAAAATCTCGAAGACCAACCACACCTGTTTGTCGAGTTAAGATAATATCGGTGTAAGGATCCCACTGGAATAAAATAGTTCCGGGTTTAATTTTCTCACCTTCACTGATGAATACATTTGATCCGTATGGGACATTATATTCTGCGCGAACCATTTCTTTCTTTTTATCGTCTAGTACAAATACTTTTGCATGACGAGACATACATCGAGTGACTTCTGCTCCGGTTTCATCCGTCGTATCTGCAGAGTCATAATCGTCAGAGAATTTGACGACCCCACCATGTTTTGTCGTCATATCAGATTGTTCGATAATACGTGTAGCTGTACCACCAATATGGAAGGTTCGCAGTGTAAGCTGAGTTCCAGGTTCACCAATACTTTGCGCCGCAATAATTCCGACAGAGGAACCGATATTTACGGAATGATTTGTTGCAAGATTCCAACCGTAACATTTTGCACACACACCATGTTTCGATTCACATGTCAGAACGGATCGAAGTCGAATACTTTGGACACCGCTCTCTTCAATAACACTGGCATTCTCGCTACTAATCAGTGTTCCGGATTTAACTTTTACTTTTCCGTCAATAACAAAATCGTCAACCAATGATCTACCTAAGATACGATCTGCTAATGGTTCGATAATCTCTTCTCCTTCTTTCAAATCAGAGATAACGATTCCATTAATTGTACCACAGTCTTCCTCTCCAATCACCACATCTTGAGCAACATCAACCAGCCGACGCGTCAGATATCCAGCATCCGCTGTTTTTAATGCTGTATCGGCCAGCCCTTTTCTAGCTCCGTGAGTTGAGATAAAGTACTCCATGACTGACAGTCCTTCTTTAAAATTGGACAGAATTGGAGATTCAATAATCTCTCCTTTTCCGCCTGTCATGGATTTTTTTGGTTTTGCCATCAAACCGCGCATACCTGCTAACTGTTTAATCTGGTCCTGACTTCCTCGTGCACCGGAATCTGCCATCATGAAAACAGGATTAAAACCCGCTCTGTCTTTCTGCAGGTTATCCATCATAGATTGTGCGACTTTTCCTGTTGCATGCGTCCAAATATCAATGACTTTATTATATCGTTCACCTTCGGTGAGAATATGACGTGTAAACTTTTCGTTGATCCCATCAACCTCTTTCGTCGCGGAAGTGATAATTTGTTCTTTATCCTTAGGAATTAAAATATCACTAATGGAGATAGAACTGCCACTTTCTGTCGCAATTCTAAAACCGAGATCTTTTAAATCATCTAAAAATTTCACTGTTTTAAAGTTTCCAGCAACCAAATATGTCTGATTTACGATCTTCTCAAGTCTCCTCTTGGAAATCATTTCATCAATGTAGTCCATTTCATCCGGGAGGATGTCATTTAGTAATACGCGTCCGACCGTTGTATTTTTCTGCCATTTTCCATGATATCTCACGTGAATAATTGCATGGATATCTACAGTTTTATTTTCTAAGGCAAGAGTCACTTCATTCAGCGATCCAAAGAATTTTCCTTCACCTTTAACACCCTTTTCTGCACGGGTTAAATAATAACAACCCAAGACCATATCCTGAGAAGGAATGGCAATAGGTTTACCGTTTGCCGGATGCAAAATATTGTGACTGGAAAGCATCAAGACTCGTGCTTCCATTTGTGCGTGGACAGATAATGGAACATGTACAGCCATTTGATCTCCGTCAAAATCAGCATTAAACGCTGCACAGACAAGCGGATGTAAGTGGATGGCTTTCCCATCAACCAACACTGGTTGAAACGCTTGAATTCCAAGACGGTGAAGCGTCGGTGCTCTATTTAATAAGACCGGATGGTCATTCACCACTCGCTCAAGAACTGTATAGACAATTGGATCTCGTTCTTCAACCATGAGTTTGGCACCGCGAGGAGTGTGAGCATACCCACGTTCAATTAAGGTATTTATCATATGAGGTTTAAACAACTCTAATGCCATGTTTTTCGGCAATCCGCACTCATGTAGCTTCAAATCCGGCCCTACAACGATTACAGAACGCCCTGAATAATCAACTCGTTTGCCCAATAAATTTTGACGAAATCGTCCTTGTTTTCCACGAAGCATATCTGATAAAGATTTTAATGGACGGCGTGTTCCGCTTCGTATAGCGGTTTTCCGCCTTGCATTATCAAATACCGCATCCACAGATTCCTGCAGCATTCTTTTTTCATTCCGCAAGATGACATCCGGTGCTTTAATGTCCATTAGATTTTTCAGACGATTATTCCGTATGATAATTCGCCGGTATAAATCATTTAAATCACTAGCAGCAAATCGTCCTCCCTCTAAGGGGACCAAAGGACGAAGTTCAGGAGGGATGACCGGTAAAATAGCGACCACCATCCATTCCGGTTTATTTATCTTCTTTTTCGTGCCGTCATTTATAAATTCCTTCAACACCTTTAAACGTTTCAGAGCATCCGTTTTTTTCTGTTTTGATCGAGTGGTATGAATTATATCTTCCAGTTTACGATATTCAGCATGGAGGTTTAAACGAGACAATGCATCCCGCATTGCTTCGCCACCCATTGTTGCATAAAAATAATCCTCATCATCCCTTTCTTCATCCGAAACCGCAAAGTAACCAAAATTTTGCTCTAACTCGTTATATTCTTCTTCGTCTATCAGCTCTAACGATTCTCTGCCACTTTTTCCAGGCTCAATAATCATAAAAGTTTCGTAGTAGATAACGCGTTCTAAATCTCGTGTACTTAACCCCAATAAATAACTTAGTTTACTTGGAATGGATTTTAAATACCAGATATGAACAATCGGAACGGCTAAGGTAATATGCCCTATCCTCTCCCTACGAACTTTTTTCCGTGTGACTTCCACACCACATCGATCGCAAATAATGCCTCTATATCGAATGCCTTTGTATTTTCCGCAATGGCATTCATAATCTTTCACCGGACCAAATATCTTCTCACAGAATAGTCCGTCTTTTTCGGGTTTATAGGAACGATAATTTATCGTTTCCGGTTTTAGTATTTCTCCATAAGAACGGCTAAGAATCATCTCCGGAGAGCTTAAACCGATGGTTATGGATTTATAATTCCTATTGGTATCTATTTTTGTCTGCTGAATGAATGTCAAGACAATTCTCCCTTAGTCTAATTCGATATCTAATCCAAGTCCCTGAAGTTCTTTTATAAGCACATTAAAGGATTCCGGTGCTCCGGTCATCATAATGTCCTCACCTCTTACGATGGCGTTGTACAATTTCGACCGCCCATCTACATCGTCTGATTTTACAGTCAGAATTTCTCTTAAAGTATGCGCTGCACCATACGCTTCTAATGCCCATACTTCCATCTCACCAAATCGCTGACCGCCAAATTGCGCTTTTCCGCCAAGCGGCTGTTGGGTTATTAATGAATAGGGTCCTGTTGCTCGTGCATGCATTTTATCATCTACCATGTGACCGAGCTTCATCATGTAGATATTTCCTACCGTGACGGGATGGTCAAAATATTCACCGGTTCGTCCATCAATGAGTTTTGTTTTACCTGATACAGGCAACCCGGCTTTTTTCAGTTCTTGGTCAACTTCTTCGGGGGTAGCGCCGTTAAACACAGGCGTTTCATATTTTAAGCCCATCGTTTCGCCTGCCCATCCCAGCATGGTTTCGTACAGCTGTCCAAGATTCATACGAGACGGTACACCCAGAGGATTTAAAACAATGTCTACCGCTGTTCCATCTTCAAGAAATGGCATATCCTCTTCAGGGACGATTGTGGCAACCACGCCTTTATTTCCATGACGACCTGCCATTTTATCCCCAACTTGCACTTTTCTTTTTGTAGCAACAAAAACTTTAGCCAATTTAAGAATTCCGGGTTGCAATTCATCACCTACGCGGAGTTTAAACATTTCTCTTTCGAGATAATCTTCAATAGATTTCCACTCGCGTTTGAAATTCCGCCATACTGTTTTTACCTTTTTCCAAACCGACTTATTCTCAATCCATGACAAACTAAGATCAAACCTCTCCATATCAAACGTTTTTAAACGTTTGATGGTCAGTTTTGTCCCTTTTTTTATGAGTGTTCGCCCAGAAGATTTATTTCGTATTCCAAATGATACTTCACCCTGCAGTAATTCGATGAGTTTATTATCGCGGGCTGTTTTCAGTGTTTTTTTATCTTCGCGTGTTTTTTTCTGCAGAGCAATAATGATTGCTTTTTCTTCCGTGCGAGATCGCTTAACACGTTTTTCAAATAGCTTCGTATTAATAATGACACCATGGATACCCGGGTCTGCTTTTTTTGAAGCATCTTTAACTTCCCCGGCCTTTTCACCAAAAATAGCGCGTAAAAGTTTCTCTTCCGGCGTGGGATCGGTTTCTCCCTTTGGTGTGACCTTACCAATCAAGATGTCGCCTTCGTTCACTCGAGCACCAATCCGAATAACACCATCTTTATTTAAATCTTTGGTCGCTTCTTCGCTAACATTTGGAATCTCCGGGGTAAGCTCTTCTTCTCCTCTTTTAGTATCGCGGACTTCAAGATCTACCTCGTGTATGTGAACCGAAGAGAATACATCTTCCCGTACTAATCGTTCATTCAGAACGATAGCATCCTCAAAGTTAAATCCACGCCAAGGCATGAAGGCAACTTTTAGATTCCTCCCAAGCGCTAACTCTCCATTATGTGTTGAAGCACCATCTGCAAGCACATCGCCCTTTTTCACCGTCATCCCTGCTCGAACTAATGGTTTTTGATTAAAACTCATATTTTGATTCGTGCGATGATATTTCTCCAAATCAATCTTGACAAGATTATCCCCTTCGATCAAACTGAGGTTGTCAGGAATATCACGGCTTTTTACCACAATTTGTACCGCATCAGCATATACGACTGTTCCGGTGGTCGGTGAAACCACACACGATCGTGAATCTTTTGCAACCACGGCTTCTAATCCTGTCCCGACAATTGGCTCTTCCGGGTTCATCAATGGAACAGCCTGACGCTGCATATTGGATCCCATTAATGCCCGGTTTGCATCGTCGTGCTCTACAAATGGAATCAATGCAGCGGCAACACTCAATAACTGATTCGGAGAGACTTCCATGAACTGAACATCTTCCGGTTCCAACATTGGAAAGTCACCCTTAATTCTCACGCGAATCCGTTCATCTACCAATCGATCTTTTTCATCCAGCGTCGCATCCGATTGTGCAATACTTACACGGTCTTCATCATCCGCTGATAGGAACTTTATACTTGCGGTGGCGTGAGACTTTTCATTTATTTTCCTTACTTTTCTGTAGGGAGCTTCGATAAATCCATGGTGATTAATTTGCGCCATTAATGCCAAGGATGAAATCAGTCCGATATTCGGACCTTCAGGAGTCTCAATTGGACATAAGCGCCCATAATGTGTATAGTGAACGTCGCGCACCTCAAATCCGGCACGTTCTCTTGTTAATCCACCGGGGCCTAACGCCGAGATACGACGTTTATGCGTAACTTCAGCTAATGGGTTTGTCTGATCTCCAAATTGAGATAATTGACTCGTCCCGAAAAATGTATTGATGACGGTGGTCACTACACGGGCATTAATTAAATCCTGAGGAGTAATGGATTCCGCTTCACGAAGGTTCATCCGTTCGTGGATGGTTCGTATCATTCGGCTTAATGCAACTGAGAACTGATCTTTTAACTGTTCACCGACTGTCCGCACACGACGATTACCTAAATGATCAATATCATCTGTTCCCTTTTCACCTTTTCGCATTTCAATTAAGAAATGTATAACCTGGATGATATCATCCATGGTAAGCACAGTATCCTCGATAGGGACATCCAAATCAAACTGCTGATTTAGGCGATATCTACCTACTCTGCCCAAATCATATTTTTTCGGACTAAAAAACATCCGTTCAATAAATTTTTGAGCGGTTTCCAAGTTTGGCGGTTCTCCCGAGCGAATTAATTGATACACCGCACTGAGAGCTTCTTCGGTGTTCTTTGTCGGGTCTTTTTCAATTGTGTTCAACAAAAGCATCGAGTGGAAGTCTTTATTTCCGTCTACAACATCCAGAGAAGTAATCCCGGCTTTGACGAGCTCATCGATAATTTCCTGAGTAACGCTTGTCCCGCCTTCAAAAAATATTTCACCGGTGTTTACATCAATGACATCAGCCACAATGGTTGCCCCAATTGCATTTGAAGCATATTTACCTTTTAACTTTATTTCTTTAACTGTGTTGAATACTTTAAAAATATCTTCATTTGTCGAGAATCCAAGCGCACGAAGGAACATCGTTACAGGAAACTTTCTACGTCGATCAATGATGACAAACATACAGTCATTGATATCGGTTGTAAAATCAACCCACGACCCGCGAATCGGAATCAGCCTCGCTTGAAAAAGTTTCGTTCCATTTGGGTGAATGGAATCGTCAAAAAACACACCGGGGGAACGTTGCAGCTGAGAAACAACCACGCGTTCGGCTCCATTGATGATGAACGTCCCCTTTTTAGTCATGTAGGGGATATTACCAAAATACACATCCTGCTCAATGGATTGATCATACTCGTTACGGTTTTCTTCGTTGGTAATATTAAGAACCAACTTCACCTTGAGCGGAGCAGAATGCGTTACGCCGCGATCAATACATTCCTGCGGTGAATATTTTGGTGTGGCGAGATAATAACTCTTGTATTCCAAGACATAATTCCGATGGGAATCTTCGATTGGAAATACATTTCGAAACACCTCTTCCAGCCCGATGGTCTGACGTTCTCCATCCAGCATATTTTCTTGCAAAAATATCTGATAGGATTCAGTCTGAATAGATAGCAAATCCGGCAGTTCGAGGATAGAGGGAATCTTCTGAAAAGATACTCTTTCAGCCGATGTGTATGTTGTGGCTCCCAAGAAAGCCTCCTTTTTTAGGTGTGAAAATGGAGATGAAGTGAAACAGAAACAGCGAGGATACTCGTTATTTCACTTCGATCGTTGCGCCAGCTTCTTCCAACTGAGCTTTGAGCTCATCGGCTTCAGCTTGTGAGACACCCTCTTTGATCGCTTTTGGTGCTGATTCCACTAACTCTTTTGCTTCTTTCAACCCTAAACTCGTTATCGCACGAACGGCTTTAATCACGTTAATTTTAGTTTGCCCAAAACTAGTTAATACAACATCAAACTCCGTTTGTTCTTCCGCTGTCTCCTCTGCCGCAGCAACAGCAGCCACTGCTACCGGTGCAGCCGCACTGACACCAAACTTATTTTCGATTTCTGTAATGAGTTCAGAAACCTCTACCATGTTTGCTTCTTCGAGATAGGTTAATACATCTGCTCTACTTATAGCCATTATTGCACTCCTTTACTGTGTGAATTCAGATTTATGACTTTTGATCTTTAAGACTTGTTAATACTCCCACCATACCGGACATCGGTGAATTTAACGTATTCACTAACTTCGTCAGCGGGCTTTGTATCGTTGCTAACAATTTGGATAACAACTCCTCCCGCGATGGAAGATTAGCAATACGTATAAACGCATCACCATCCAGTACTTTTCCTTCAAATAAAATTCCTTTTACTTCAGGCTTATTATGGTCTTTTGTGAAGTTTTTCAATACTCTTGCCGGAGCCGTGGGTTCACCATAGGTAATCGCCATAGCTGTGGGACCCAGCAAAAATTTATCTAATCCTTTTATATTGTTATTTTCGGCAGCAAGTTTAATCAACGTGTTTTTCTCAACACGATACTCAACAGATTCATTAAATAATTGATGACGTAACTCAGTGATATCCACTACGTTCAGTCCAAGATAATCTGTAAAATAAATAGCGTTTGCTTTTTGAAACTTTTTGCCTATTTCTTCAACAATTTTTATATTATGAGCACTTGGCATATCGTTTACCTTATGGTTGAATGATCAACTTTTACTCCAGGGCCCATTGTAGACGAAAGAGTAAGTTTTTTTAAATACTGTCCTTTTACTGCAGCGGGTCTTGCCTTCATAAGCGTATCATAAATTACTTGAATGTTTTCAACAATTGCTTTGGCATCAAAAGATACTTTTCCGCAAGGTACATGAATAATGGCAGTTTTATCTACCCGTAATTCAACTTTTCCTGCTTTCAATTCTTTCACAGCCTTTGCAACATCCATTGTAACGGTTCCACTTTTTGGATTCGGCATTAATCCTTTTGGACCAAGCATTTTCCCGAGTCTACCAAGTTCCGGCATCATGTCAGGTGTCGCTACAATTTTATCCACATCTGCCCAGCCGGATTTAATCTTATCCAGATACTCATTATTTCCAACCATATCTGCCCCAGCCTCTTTAGCTTCTTTCTCTTTTGGTCCGCGAGTTAATACTAATATTTTAACGGTTTTTCCGGTGCCATTCGGCAATCCTGTCGTCACACGAATATTTTGATCCGCATGCCTGGGGTCTACACCCAAATTAACAGAGAGTTCGATGGTTTCATCAAATTTTGCGAACGCCATTTCTTTGACTAGGCTTACTGCATTTTCAAGCGTATAATACGTTGTTCTGTCAAATTTATCTGATGCATTTTTTCGATTTTTTGTAATTTTCATATATTCTTACTCCGCAACTACAATCCCCATACTGACAGCAGTTCCGCGAATCATATTCACTGCACTTTCTATCGTATTGGCATTTAAATCATCCATTTTTATTCGAGCAATTTCTTCCAAATCCTTCACTGTTACTTTCCCGACTTTCTCTTTATTAGGCTCACCCGATCCCTTTTCTATCTTTGCTGCTTTAATTAACAACGTGGATGCAGGAGGAGTCTTGGTGATATATTTAAAACTGCGATCAGCGAAAACAGTGATTTCAACCGGAATAATCATACCGGGTTGATCTTGAGTAGCAGCATTAAAGGATTTGCAAAACTCCATGATGTTTACACCATGCTGGCCCAATGCAGGTCCCACCGGCGGGGCGGGATTTGCCTTCCCTGCAGGTATCTGTAACTTTATAAAACCAATTTCTTTTTTCGCCATAATTATTCAGCCTATTTTTCTAATTCTACTTGTAAAAAATCGAGTTCAATCGGAGTAGGTCTTCCGAAAATACTGACCGATACTTTCAATTTTTGTTTATCTTTATTTACTTCCTGAACAAAACCGGAAAAATCTGAAAAAGGTCCATCAACTACTTTAATCGCATCGCCCACTTTAAATGGGACATCAACTACTTCACGACCATCCGCACTTTCAACCACACCAATTATTCGATTTATTTCCTCAGGCTTTAACGCTCCGGGTTTCCCTTGTGTACCAATAAAATTTATGACACCGTTCACATTTTCAACAACATATTGCGTCTCTTTATTCATGTCCATTTTAATAAGAATATATCCGGGGAAGAATACTTTTGTTTTAACTTTCTTTTTTCCATCCCGCATTTCGACGATGTTTTCAGTAGGAACAAGCACCTCGGGGACACTCTCCTGAAAGCCGTTGATTTCAACCTCTTTCAGGATGGTCTCCTTAATCTTTTCTTCCTTACCGGAAATTACTCTAAGTGAATACCATTCCATAATTTACAGCAATACACTCATTAGACGATTTAAGATAAAGTCCACGATAAAAAGAAACACAGCCAACATTAATGACAATGTAAGCACAACATAGGTTGACCCGCGCAGTTCATCCCACGTAGGCCATGACACCTTTTTCATTTCAAATTGAACTTCCTGAAAAAACTGTTTTATCTTATTAATCATGTTCTGTTTTTCTCTTTTATTCTACGTTCTCTTTCAAGTGCAGGAGCGGCAGGAATCGAACCCGCAACCCCCGGTTTTGGAGACCGGTGCTCTGCCAGTTGAGCTACGCTCCTAATATTACCTTTTTGATAAAGGGGTCTATTTTGTTTCTTTGAAAACGACGTGTTTCCGCACGACCGGATCGTATTTTTTATACTCAACACGTTCCGGGTGTAGACGTTTGCTTTTCATAATCGTATAGCGGTAACCGGTTCCGGCAGTGCTTTCGATATGTATAATGGTGCGTTTACTATTTCCAGCCACGAAACACGTCCTTACTCAATGATTTCAGTCACAACACCGGCACCCACTGTGTGGCCACCTTCACGAATCGCAAACCGAAGTTCCTTATCCATCGCTATCTGTGTGATCAATTCAATTTCTAATTCCACGCTGTCCCCCGGCATCACCATCTCTGTCCCAGCAGGAAGTGTGGCAACACCCGTCACATCTGTCGTCCGAAAATAAAACTGAGGACGATATCCGTTGAAAAACGGCGTATGACGTCCGCCTTCATCCTTCTTCAACACATACACACTTGCTTTAAACTTTGTGTGTGGTGTAATACTGCCCGGCTTTGCTAATACCATCCCGCGATTTAATTCATTCTTATCTACTCCGCGAAGAAGTAATCCTGCATTGTCGCCTGCCTGACCCTCATCCAACAGCTTACGGAACATCTCTACTCCTGTACATACTGTCTTCTTTTGAAGACCCATACCTAAAATCTCAACCTCATCTCCTACCTTGATGATCCCACGCTCAATACGACCTGTACCAACCGTACCACGACCCGTAATACTGAATACATCCTCTACCGGCATTAAGAAAGGTCTGTCTACATCACGCTCAGGCTCAGGAATGAAACTGTCACAAGCTTCTAATATCTCTACAATACACTTCGTCGCTTCTGCATCGGACGGATTGTTTAATGCTTCTAACGCGCTTCCCATTATAATCGGAGTATCATCTCCGGGAAATTCATATTCATTTAACAAATCACGCAACTCCATCTCTACCAACTCTAATAGCTCCGGATCATCTACTTGATCTGTCTTGTTCATAAACACAACAATCGAAGGAACATTCACCTGACGAGCTAATAATACATGCTCACGTGTCTGGGGCATGGGACCATCTGCTGCACTCACAACCAAAATCGCTCCGTCCATCTGGGCGGCGCCTGTGATCATGTTCTTAATATAGTCTGCGTGTCCCGGACAATCTACATGGGCATAATGACGGTTCTCCGTCTCATACTCTACGTGAGCTGTCTGAATCGTAATCCCACGCTCACGCTCCTCCGGAGCATTGTCAATATCATCAAATCCCATTACCTCTGATAATCCACGAGCTGATTGTACTAACGTGATCGCGGCAGTTAACGTCGTCTTTCCATGATCAACGTGACCAATCGTTCCGATGTTTACATGCGGCTTTGTTCTCTCAAATTTTTGCTTTGCCATGAGAACCTCCTATTATTAGTTATTACTTATTTTATTGTTCAAATCCGGAGCCTACGACCGGACTTGAACCGGTGACCTCGTCCTTACCAAGGACGTGCTCTACCGACTGAGCTACGTAGGCAATGATTGAGCGGGTGATGAGGATCGAACTCACATAACCAGCTTGGAAGGCTGGTGTTCTACCATTGAACTACACCCACGCTGTGGGGAGAGAAGGATTCGAACCTCCGTAGGCGTACGCCGGCAGATTTACAGTCTGCTGCCATTGACCGCTCGGCCATCTCCCCTAAAATTGCTCACACTCACTTTGTAAAAAATCGATTCACTGTCCGAAGATTTCCACCTCGAATACCCGTTATTCCGACATGCTAGAGCCGGCGAAGGGACTCGAACCCCCGACCTGCTGATTACAAATCAGCTGCTCTACCAACTGAGCTACACCGGCATGTCGGAACGTTGCCTTTTGAACTTAGGTGGCATGTTTTTTGCCACTCAAAGCGGCATCTCCTTTTTCAATTCCGTGAATAATGCACGGTAAAGCCTATAAATTTAGAAATAATACACAAATACATTCAAATACTTTTTATAAATATATTAAAAAATATTTTACACGGTGTTTCAATCAAGAAAAATAAACTAAAAATCCAAAGCCTTATCTCAGAAGATTAAACCGGCTGACACTTTGCTCCGTCAGGCGTGTCCTTCACCAACCATCCCAGCTTGTGGATTTTATCCCGAAGGTCATCAGATAATTTCCAATTTTTATTCGTACGGGCTTCCTCCCTTTCGTTGAGCAAAGATAATACCGTAGCAGGAATTTCTATCCGGCCGGGAAGCAAATCAAAAATGGAATTAAATTTATCGATAAACCGTAATCCGGACGCTCCGTCTTCAAGGGTTAAACTGTCCTCGTCAAGCCGATGGTTCGTCTGTTTTATCCAGTTGAAAAACAAGGCAAGCGCTTGCGGAGTGTCCAAGTCATTCTCCAATGCTTTGACAAAATCATTAAATACCTTTGGAAAAGAAGCTGATGCAGTTTTATCACCGACAAACGAGGTTAAACGTTCATAGATATCGGAAATACGCTGTACGGCTTGATCGGCTTCATGTCGTTTCGACAATGAAAAGTTCAGCGTTTTTCTATAATGTGTATTGAGCAAAATGTATCGGAGTGTCTCAGGCGTAAATCCTTTTTCCAACAAATCGAATATTTGATAATAATTCCCAAGTGATTTACTCATCTTTCCGCCGTCAACCAGCAGATATTCACAATGCATCCATATATTTACAAACGGTTCACCGGTCGCACATTCTGATTGAGCAATTTCATTTTCATGATGCGGAAACATATTATCAACCCCGCCGCAATGGATATCAAAATGAGCCCCTAAATACTCGGTGGACATCGCAGAACATTCAATATGCCATCCGGGTCTTCCCTTTCCCCAGGGAGAATCCCACGCCACATTTCCGTCTTCCTCTTTCCACGCCTTCCAAAGAACAAAATCCTGCGGATTGTCTTTTGTGTATTCATCAGAGATAATCCGTTCTGTTGATTTTTGTCCGCCAAAATCCAGGTGTACGAGTTTCCCATACTCCGGATATGCATCAATTGAGAAATACACAGAGCCGTCACCGGCTTGATAGGCAAATCCGCCATCAATGAGTTTTTTTATCATCTTGATCATTGATTGTATATGTGCAGTCGCTCGGGGATATTCATCCGCCGGGAGGATTTTTAATCTCTTGAGATCGTCGAAAAATCTTTCTGTAAATGTCTCGGTGAGTTCTTGAATAGGAATTTTCTTTTCAATCGATTGTTTGATGGTTTTATCATCAACATCCGTGATATTCATGACGTGGGTCATTTTATATCCTTTGAGAAGGAGAAACCGCTTCAATAAGTCTTCAAACAAGAATGCACGAAAATTTCCGATATGTGCGACATCATATACCGTTGGTCCGCAAGTGTAAAGTTTAACCTCCCCTTTTTTGATAGGCGTGAATGTTTCTTTTTGTCTCGTAATTGTGTTATAGAACTTTGTTGACATAATTATTTATCCATGAATTGAATTGTTATGGTTCCAAAAATATGGGTAGAAGGGTTGATGGGTATAATGAGTAATCACAAATTCTCGACACTCCAACACCTAACGTCCGACATCTAACACAAACCACAAAGTCTTTGTGTTCATGATAGAGAGAACAACTCTTTCGCTGTATGTCATAGAACTTCAAAAAAATATCATCCGTTTAGCGCTTCGGTAATAATTTTGTTGATGAGTTCAGAAAAAGTTCCTCCGCCTGATTGATATGCCTTAGGTACCAGACTGGTATCTGTCATACCAGGAAGCGTATTCATTTCGAGAAACCAATATCTTCCGTTGTCATCTAATCGAAAATCCACGCGACCGTACCCGGAGCAATTCAGTGCTTCATACATCCGCAGTGCATCGTTCTGAATTTGATTCGTCAACGCTTCCGGTATCTTTGCCGGACACTCATACCGACTCATCCCGGTGGTGTATTTACATTCATAATCATACAGTTCATGTGAGGGGACAATTTCAACGATCGGAAATACATCTTTTCCAACAATGGCTACTGTAATCTCACGCCCGGGGATGAACGTCTCCAACAGAATTTTATCACTATGTACACTTGCTCGGTCAATAGCCGGAATGAGTTCGTCTTCATTATGAACGATAGATAATCCCACGGTACTCCCTTGGTCATTTGGTTTGACGACCAAGGGAAATATAAGGTTCTTTGGAATATCATCTGATGGATTTATCAAATACCAATCCGGTGTATCGAACTCGGCCTCTCTGACTACTCCTTTACTCAGATGTTTGTTCATGCATAAGTAAGAAGCTTCCGGACCCGACCCGGTGTACACAATATTTTCCTCATCTAAACATCGTTGAATATCACCATTTTCACCTTCACCCCCGTGCAGTGCATTAAAAACGATATCCATATTTCTTAACCGGGGTAGGACTGATTCGATCGAATCATTTAACATGACGGAATCCACCTCATAATTCAACTGCTCACAGGCTTTAGCCACCGCCGTCCCGGTGGATATCGAAATCTCACGTTCGGTGGACGTTCCTCCCATTAATATTGCGACGTTCATTGAGAAACCTCTGTCAATGTTTTTGCACCCGCCAATAAATCCTCAGCAATGTACGTCGGATTATATTCACCACTCTTTTGCAATTTTTTTCCATTTCCCGTTAAAACCAACATTGTATCCATCCCCAAATTTTTGCCGGCCTTCATATCAACCATGCTGTCTCCGATGATTAAAGAGTGTCCCAAGTCAATATAATGATCTTTAGCTGCTTCTAAAAACATCCCAGGTCCGGGTTTTCGCATATTCGTCGCTCTGTCCGGATGGTCGGCATTCCAATAAATGCCCAACAATGGCAACTCATTCTGAAAAAATACTTTTTTAAGCCACGCATGGATTTCCTCTAATTTCTCTCGTTTAATCATCCCCCTGCAAATGCCGGATTGATTGGTCATAATACAAAAACGATGTCCTTGTTCTGCCAACATTTTCAAGGCAGGAATGGTAAACTCATAAAGCCTGAACTGATCTAAACTATTAATATACCCCGGATCAGGATTCAATGTGCCATCCCTGTCTAAAAAGATTGTATCGTAGTTTTTCATATGCTCCGCTCTTTTACATCTGACAGGTGCAAAGAACTCTTGAAAAAATAAACGGCTCCGATGATGACAAAAGGCAGAAATCCGATAGAGTGGATAATAATTGCAAACGCTTGTGCTGTCGACAGCGACAGCGCAAAAAGGGTTGTACCTACATAAACAATCGCTGCATGATAGGTTCCAATATAACCTGGAGCAGCAGGAATAATAATTGACAGAGTTGCCGTTGCCAAAACAATTCCGATTCCAACAAGGCTGATATCTACATTCAGTGCTTGTGTGATCATCCATGCATCTGCGTAATACATCGCCCATGTCATTGCAGTATACATTGTAATTTTTGATATATAGTGTGTATTTTTTAGAGCTGTAATCCCGTCTATCATATTCATCATAAAATGAAATATCTTCTGAGATATGCCGGAGCGGTTATCAATCCATTGGTGAATACGATCTAAACGGTTATCGGAAGCTTTTCCCACCCATATTATGACAGCAAAAACGAAAAGTGTACCGCCGATGACAACATACGCCATTCCGCTCATCCATCCTGCCAGTGGATAGAACACCATTAGGATAGCCATCAGAACTATTAAGCCTAGCATGTCCAACAAGCGTTCGAGAATCAAGGTTCCAAATGAAGATGAAAACGATATCGGTCGATTGTGGCTGATACTGTAGGCACGCAGCACCTCACCCAACCGAAACGGTAAGACATTATTTCCGAAATAACCAATCATGCACGACCCGAATAATGTATGTGTGTCCAATTGCTCGAATGGTTCTAATATTAACTTCCAACGGAGTGCCCGAATCCAGACACTATAAATCATGAGTACGACTGCAAAAAATATCCACCATAAGTTTACTTGGGCAAGCTGAGCTAAAAACACAGCCCAATCTAATTGTCGAAATGCATAAAACAATCCAAGGCTGCTCAGTAGAATACCGATGACCAGTTTTAGGATTTTATTCACGGAGGTCAATCACTTCCCACCCGTCAACCGCCCAGAGGATGTCCGAAGGTTGTCGAAGATGGTTAAAGGAGGTTATGTCAACATCGATTGTATTATCCTTATCGTAATTCAGATGAATTTTTTCGGGATGAAAAACTTCATCAATTTTGAGCGTGCCGGATAATTCAATCTCATGGATGAAAAATTCAATCAATTGTGTCCCGTCGGTTGATGGTATAACTTTCAGGATATCAAGATGAGAAAAATCCCCGGTAAGAAGGGTAAACAAACTAAATTCTTTCGGGAATAATCTGTCGATAACAACCTGATGTGACTCCGGGGTAAATGTGTAAACGGTTTGATCGTTTACCCGAATTATCTGAGCAGGAGACAGAAAAATATACCGGTGTTGGTTAACGATTTCTAACGTGGCATAATCAACGTAAGAATCATCATATTGATTCTGAGAAATGGTTAATGCCATTTTAACTCCTGCAGGATCGCGCAAAACAGAGGTTAATGAATCCAGGATTGGGTTGTTTTCGCCTTGAAGACTGGAAAACGCCAGAAAGAAAGATGCAATGTGAATTCTATTCATAGCGTGGCTTACGTCCGTTGAATAAAATAGTTCAAACCAATTTTACTTCACAGTATGCATAGTGTTCAATCATCAATCATCTCAAGATAGGATTCGTCCACCAAGACTTCTCGTGCTTTGCTCCCCGTAAATGGGCCGACAACTCCAAGCTGCTCCATCTCGTCGATGAGTCGAGCGGCTCTTGAATACCCCACTTTCAACCGGCGTTGAAGAAGGGAGATGGAGCCTTGTTGATGAATCACTACAAGACGAATAGCATCATTTAACATTTCATCCGACCCGGTTGAATCCAGTGCAAATCCTCCGGCAGAAACTTCACGAACACTATCCAGTTTTAATTCGTCTGATTTTGGCTGCTGTTTAACATGATTCATTACCGCTTCAATTTCTTCCAAAGACAAAAATGCATTATGAAGTCTAATAGGTTCAGAAGAGCCTAATCCCTGAAACAGCATGTCCCCGCGACCGATAAGTTTCTCGGCTCCCTGAGAATCCAGAATAGTTCTCGAGTCAATTTTTGACGCAACCTGAAAAGCAATTCTAGAAGGAAAGTTCGCTTTAATAATTCCGGTAATAACATCTACAGACGGTCGTTGAGTTGCAATGACAAGATGAATCCCAACGGCACGGGATAATTGCGCCAGTCTGGCAATCGGAGCTTCCACATCTTTCGCACTCATCATCATGAGGTCTGCTAATTCATCCACGATAAGAACGATATACGGCATGATAGGCTGATTCTCTTTACGCATTCTTTTATTGTACTCATCAATATTTCTAACAACAGCATCTGCCAAAACTGTGTAACGCTTATCCATCTCTTTTTCCAAAGCACGTAAACCCAGAATTGCATTTTCCATCGTAGTAATGATTGGCTCGCTAATATCTTCAGTACCAACGAGATAATAACCTTCCAGCGCACGATAAAGTGTCATTTCCACTTTTTTCGGGTCGATGATCATAAACTTTACTTCATCCGGCGTGCATTGATACAAAAGACTGCAAACCACCGTATTCAGGCATACTGATTTCCCTGAGCCTGTCGTCCCTGCGATGAGAAGGTGAGGCATTTTCGCCAAATTGAGTGTGGCAATCTCACCAGATGTGTTCTTGCCGACGGCAAGTGTAAGTTTCGAATCAGTATTGGCAAATTTCTCAGAGTTGACGACGGATTTAAAATATACCATTGCCGGATTTCTATTTGGAATTTCAATCCCGACGGAAGATTTGCCGGGGATAGGAGCAATGACACGGACACGACTCGCTTCCATAACCCGGGCAAGGTCATCCGAAAGCTGGACAAACTTGTTTACACGCACCCCTTCGGCAGGTTCTACTTCAAAAAGTGTAATGACAGGACCGGGATGGACATTCACGACTTTACCTTGCACTCCAAAAGTGGCTAACGACTGCGTGAGAAAACTTGCACGATCCAGTAGTTCTTCTCGTGACATTCCATCGTTTATCGATACCGGTGTAAATAAAAGTTCTGTGCCTGGAAGTTGATATTTTCGCTTAGGCGCTTGCCGTTCTTTTACAGCGTCAAGGTCTACTTCATCTTCCACCACCATCTCGCCCACTTCAATTGGTTCGTCATCCGTCAATTTCGGTAACTCCGGTTGAGGTACTTTTGTTGACTCAATTTCCTCAGATTCACCCTGAGGTTCTTCGTCAATTTCACTCATTTCATCGTGAGTGTTTTGTTCCAGTTCTTTCGCTTCCCGGACTTTTTGGGCATCAATTTTTTCAATTAAACCTTCAGTATGTTTTCGTTTTTCGGCTTCTTCTTTTTTCCGGTCTTTCTTCTGTGATTTTTCCTGCTTCCAATGATACAATTTCTCCCACAATTCTTTAATGGGTTGATAAAAACTCCATTCAAAATAACCACGGAACAAGACTAACCACGCTGCAAGTAAAACGATGACTGCACCTATCCGACCTAAAAAGTCTACGAGTAAGTTTGCCAGCAATCCACCTGTTAACCCGGACCAGATAAAGTTTGGCTGACCACTTATCATCAACAGATGAAGCAACAAACCAATCGAAACAGACAATACAAATGCTCCTCCTAAAACATACCCTGCAATACGATGTAAACTATTCAAATCTTTTTGGCCAAAAAACCGCCAGCCATAGACAATTCCTATCACCGGCAGGATAAACATCACTGCTCCAAACGTGAGCTTAATGAAAAAATAAGCAATATATACACCCAAAATACCCATCGGATTTTCCACATGGATATTTGGAGAGATACCCGGATCTTCGTTTGGATGAAACCCTATCATGCTGATTAAAATCAGCAGGGAAATGGCAATGGTTAGAATTCCAAGTATTTCCAGTCTGCGTTTGTTTATGGTTTTTTTCTTTTTGGCGATGATGAACTCCCTCAACTTATGATCGATTAATCCTTGTGAAAAACAGCAATAACAACGTGGAATTTACGATAATTGATAAAAGAAATGGTAATAGATAAAAAAATGGAGAAGAGGAGATAGTGGGAAGGGAGCAAGGGTGAAAAGGAGAA
>JACKQG010000188.1_pt1 | contig 90116 bp, 49 predicted proteins | sample 8237621 | NCBI WGS metagenome assembly JACKQG01 (sample SAMN15677084, study PRJNA649215) | marine metagenome | biome: marine; feature: Black Sea; material: saline water; isolation source: suspended particulate matter (SPM) from the Black Sea western gyre | collected 2013-06-09/2013-06-10 | depth...
GAAAGTGTCTCTTATTTTTTAAGCGATCTTGTCCGAATTACTTTGACGACTTACAGTATACTTGATCAATATTCAGTGATACTTGAGTTCACGAACTATGCTGTCAACCCCTTCAGAGAAGAGATAAGTGCATGGCTGGATCAACCGGATCGCGGCTACATACTGACTGGATGCGATGAAGTTGGGACAGAGTTTGGTTATGAGGACCAAGACTTCCTGCCAGGAGATTATTGGTATGATCTCTTTGGGATCGCCTCCCTGAGTAATGATATTCTTTTTGATGGGTGGGCCCAGTTGATATTGAGCCGAATTATGGCTGTACAAGTTGATACCCTGAGTGGATACTTGTTTGACTATCTTTCATCACAGGATATGTCACTGAATTGGTACCCTGAAATCGCAACAAATAACTGCAACTTCATGGACTGGATGATCCCAACCGACGATACAGAGGTTGCCTTCACCACTTTTGATGAACCAATCGTTTCGCCTGGTGATCCAGACCCTACAGGAGGGCTGAATCCATGTGCACTCTACAAGGAACTGCCCAGTGGGAGCCGGACCGCAATCCTGGGTTTCGATCCATCCACCCTCTGGGCCGAAAATGCGGACACCAGTATCTGGATCAACGGCATTGATAGCTTGAGCATTTTGAAGCGGGTCATCGACTGGGCGGGACGAAGGAATCCCACATCAGTAGAGAATGACCACAACATACCTCAGCAATGTCGCTTATATCAAAACTACCCCAACCCCTTCAATCCCACGACGACCATCAGTTATAGCCTACCTGAAGCAGGGGAGGTTGAATTGCTCATCTATGATATCCGAGGACGACTGGTGGATAGAATTTTCAGTGGACCCCAATCTGCTGGAGTCCATGACATTCAGTGGAATGGTCTAGATCAAAATGGGATTCCCATTTGTACCGGTGTTTATCTATGTAAACTCCTGGCGGGGGAGTACAGCAAAACAATCAAAATGTTGTATCTCAAATAAATCTGAAGAATTCGAGGGAACTATGAAAAATACGAGACCAAATGGTATCAGTGTAGCAGCAATTTTTATCCTAACACTCTTTTTACTCTGCACTGATGCCTTAGCGCAATTTCCAGAGTGGACAAACTACTCTAACGGTGAATCAATAAGCGCTATAGTGCCGGAGGGGGATTTTATATGGGCTGGTACAAATGGGGGTTTGGTTAAGATTAATCGCCTTTCAGGTGAAGTAATTTTCTACAACGTCACAAATTCAGGTTTGCCGTTTAACAATGTGCTCTCTTTAGTAGCTGACATAGATGGGACAAAGTGGATCGGAACTGATGCAGGTTTAGCAGCCTTTGATGGTGTCAACTGGACAAATTGGAATTCTTTAAATTCGGATTTGCCAAGTAACGAGATACGATCAATGGCAATCGATAATGATGGAATAATCTGGTTAGGTGTTTACAATGGTATAGTTTCGTTGGATGGAATGACCTGGAGTGTATTTACCGCCTCCAATTCAAGCTTTCCTTATTCCGAATGTCATATCTTTTCAATCGCAATTGATAATGACGGAACAAAATGGGTTGGAACAAATTGTGGTCTGGTATCCTTCGATGGGATCACTTGGACAGAATATGAAGAATATGATTCTGGGTTGCTAACCCAACATGTTCATTCAATAGCAATTGATGAGAGCGGAACCAAGTGGGTTGGTACTGAATACGGTTTAGTATCCATAGACGGGGATAATTTCCAAACGTATAGTACTTTAAACTCGGAGTTACCTAACAATGAAGTGCGGTCGATAGCCATTGATGACGACGGTCGAAAATGGATTGGTACAATCGGTGGCATTGCTGCTTTTGATGGAAGTAGCTGGACAACTTACAATACTTCAAACTCGGGTTTATCGGATAATTTTGTATCATCAATGGCAATAGACCAAAGTGGGATAAAATGGATTGGGACTAATGGTGGAGGTTTGGTATCATTTGATGGTAATAACTGGACAAACCATCCTACTTCCAATTCGGGCTTGCCCTATAATTATGTTGAGTCAATGGCTGTGGACGAAAATGGAGTCAAATGGTTCGGTTCATATAGTGATCCAATCTGGGGTGGGACAGCGGGATTATCCTCTTTCGATGGAGCTGTTTGGAGAACATATGATGCAGCTACAACCGGGCTACAATCATTCAGTTCTATCACCATGATCACAATTGATAATAGTGGAATTAAGTGGTTCGGAACATCTGGAAGTGGCCTTGCTTGCTTTGATGGTACCAACTGGACAGTTTATAATACGGACAATTCTGATCTGCCTAGTAATCATATAACAGCGCTTGATATAGACAGCAATGGAGCAAAATGGCTCGCCGTAGGGAATGGCAATTCATTGATGTATAGATCTTTAATATGCTTTGATGAAAATAATTGGACTATATATGATGCATCCAATTCTGAGTTTCCAGATGACTATGTCATAGATGCTCTCACCATTGATGATGGTGGAGTGAAATGGATGGGGGGTAGTGGAGGTTTAACTTCGTTTGATGGGGTCAACTGGGCATCATATAATACTTCAAACTCGGGTTTACCTGCCAATGGAGTACGGTCCATATCAATTGATGAAGACGGTTTATTGTGGGTGAGTACAGAAGGCGGTATAGCTTCCTTTGATGGAAGTGATTGGGTCACATATAGTACTGCTAACTCTGGTTTGTCAGACAATGATGTATGGTCAATGGCAATAGACCACAGTGGGACAAAATGGATCGTAACTTATGATAAAATCATTGCTTTTGATGGAAGCGATTGGACTGTATTTGACTCACCCCAAAGGGGGGCATGTCTCGGCAATGGCAACTATCCTATGGTAATCGAAAACAACGGAAATAAGTGGGTAGGGGAAAATTGGACAGGAATATATGTTTTTAACGAAAATGGACTTCCTCTCGAAATCGATAGTGAAGACAATAGCTGCATTCTACCTGCAAAATTAGAGCTCCATAAGAACTACCCCAACCCATTTAACCCTAACACAACTATTAGCTATGATCTACCTGAATCTGCAGAAATAAAATTGCTCATCTATAATCTCGAAGGATGCTTGGTCAATACGCTTCAATCTGGGTATCAATCTCGAGGTGTCTATCAAGTTCAATGGAATGGGGTGGATAATTCTGGTCATGTGGTTAGTACTGGTGTGTATTTCGCACGATTGGATGCGGGTGATATTAGTCAAACAATTAAAATGATGTTTCTTAAATAAGTGGACCATTGGGAGGGGAATATGAAAAATAAAATTACACAAAATTTTAGCTGGAACGCAATTCTAGCGCTGATGTTTCTGATTCCATATACCTGTGCATTTGCACAGACCCAAGAGTGGATAAACTATAATCATGTAGAGCTCAGTGTTAAGTCAATTGCTGATGATGGAGTTTGTATGTGGATGGGTTTAGAAAGTGGTGGTGTACTACAAATTGAAAAGATCACACAGGAACAAACACACTATACCAAATACAATTCAGGGTTGGTCTCGAACAATATTCGCGCAATTGCAGTTGATAATGATGGGGTGAAATGGATTGGGACTATTGATCGAGGATTGGTGTCTTATGATGGTAGCAATTGGGAAGTATATGATACCAATAATTCAGGGTTGCCAGTCAATGATATCAGGACGTTGAAAATTGATGTTCAAAATCGAATATGGATCGGGACTAGGAATGGTGGTCTAGCCATTTACGATGGGCTCAATTGGATAGTCTATGATGATGAGAATTCAATCATTCCTGATCAGCAAATCAACAGCATAGCCTTCGAGGAGGATACCGTGTGGCTTGGGATCTGGCACTATGGGCTGGTGCGTTTTAATCATAATGGTTGGACCCTCTTTGATACAAGTAACTCTGAACTGCCATCTGTGAATGTTAACACCGTAGCAATCGATTCAAATGGTGTAAAATGGATTGGAGCTTGGGGACAGGGTCTGGCTAGTTTTGATGGACATAATTGGAATGTATTCAATACATCCAACTCTGGATTACCTCACAACTCTATCGGCAGGATTGTGATTGACCCCAATGGTATAAAGTGGCTAAACACTCAAGCAGGTTTGGTCTCTTTTAGTGAGAGTGAATGGACTGTTTATAACATGGAAAATTCGGGACTACCTAGTAACATTCTGGGGGCAATTGCCATTGAAGAAGATGGCACAAAATGGATAGGAACTCGTCCTGTTGGGTTGGTCTCCTTTGACGGGGCTATCTGGATAGAACATAGCTTGGTAAATTCAATATCTCCTTTCTCAGGATATGTCGAAAGCTCACACATTACAGCACACAGTGGGCTTATTTGGGTAGCTGCTAACATGTGGAGTGGAGAGAAACAATTAATTGAATTTGATGGCACCAACTGGACAGCTTATAATGCCAGCGATTTTGTTTTACCCGGTGACTGGATCAATTCATTAGTTATAGACGATAACGGGAATAAGTGGATTGCATCAGGTAGTGGAATGGTGTCATTTGACGGAACTGAATGGACAGTATATGATACCTCAAACACACCTTTGCCTAGCAATGATATCGGTTCAGTTGCCTTTGAGGAAAATGGGACGATGTGGGTAGGGGTTCCTGATGGTTTAGTTTCATATAGCGAAACGAACTGGACTTTGTACGACTCGACAAATTCTGGGTTTCCCGGGGGAAGCGTCACTTCAATAGCAGCTGAGGTTAATGGAACCATTTGGTTTGGAATCTCAAGTTGGGAAAGCACTCGTGGGCTCTATTCATTTGATGGGACCACTTGGGTTACATATGATAGCACAAATTCGGGGTGGCCGGAGGGCGGGGTGATTGACATTGCGTTTGATCCATTGGGGGGTATTTGGGTATCCCAGACGCGATTACACTTACCATGGTCATCCCATAAATTGGTTCATTTTGATGGTTTAGATTGGAATGTATACGATACTTATTCTCTTGGAGAAGGGGCTGGTGTCTCACTGGCAATTGAAAATACGGGTAAGCTTTGGTGTGCTGAAATATCCTCTTCTGATATGGGGATAGCCTCATTTGACGGCGTTGAGTGGATCGGTTACTCTTCTGATAATTCACCTCTGGCAAGTTCAGAAGTGTATTCGATAGCAATTGACCAACATAACAACAAATGGATGGCTCATGCTCTTGGTGTATCAGTTTATAATGAATCGGGTACCATTGTAGGCATTGATGACAACGAAAAAGCTGTGCGTAATCTACCGTCAAAATTAATGCTGAATCAGAACTACCCCAACCCCTTCAATCCAACCACAACCATAAGCTACGATCTACCTGAATCTTCAAATGTAGAATTGATCATTTATGATCTTAAAGGTCGTCTGGTGAATAGACTCACTAGTGAGTACCAGCCTGCTGGAAACCACCGGCTCCAGTGGCAGGGAGTAGACCAGCAAGGTCAGCCTGTCAGCACTGGCGTGTATTTATGCAAATTGCTTGCAGTGGCCCCGCATTCTGGAGGGGTTCAATACAGTAAAACGATCAAAATGGTTTACTTAAAATAATGATCAAGATTTACCCATCGTAGCTCGGAACGAGCGTAGATGGGTGGTTTATTTGAAATAATTCATTCTGATCCACTAACACAAGTTAAGCCTCTGCCTCGTGTGGAGGCTTTCTTGTTTCCTCAAACCTTATCCTGGGACAATCCATGCTTTCATAAATGCTTGGTGTTACTTTGACTGAGGAGTAATTTCATGCCTTATGGATTTTTTAACGTTTCTATTTTCAAAGAACACGCCATGCCTTTTTCCCGCGTCTACGTCGGGATGTATAAATGAACAGAGAGGGATTTATGCGTAAAATTGCTATTTCACTGACTATACTTTTTACAATAATTAATTATTCATGTAGCCTGTTTCTCCCCGATGAAGATGAAACTGCACCGGTTGTCGTCATGAATACGCCGGCAAACCTTGATGTTGTCTATGAAACGGCACTGGTAACCGCCACAGCCACCGATGAGGAAGGTGTGGCAGGGACCGAATTATTCGTGGACGATGTCGCCACTGGCTTGATCGATACCACGGCTCCCTATTCATTTGATTGGAATACGCTTGAGCTGGAGAATGGTTCATCACATGTCCTCTATGTCCAGGCTTGGGATATCAATGATAATTATGCAAACAGTGACACCATTGTGGTCTATGTGGATAATTCCGTCATTCATCCTGCACCCATTGAAAATATTGATATCACCTACCAACCAATCGGTTACCTGGTGAGTTGGCCCATGGTTGAACATGAAAGATTCTCTTCCTATTCCCTGCGAAGATCTGAAAAACTGAATATGGAAGGTGCCCTGACACTGTTCTCAAGCGAGGTCGCAGCAGACACTGTATATTTTGATTCCCTGGCAAATCCTCTGGTCTCATACTTTTATCAATTATTGATAACCGATGACTTGAATTATGTTTCTGTAGGCGCAATCGTTGAGTCACCTTCCCCGGAAAGCTTTGCCCCCTCAGGCCTCACGGCCACTTCAAGTGATACGACAATCCGTCTGAGATGGAATGACAATTCTGAGTTCGAGGAGGGATTTATTATTGAAAGGGATGACGGGTCCGGTTATGTGACCCTGGACTCCGTAGCTGCCAATGCTACCGAGTATCTGGATATGGCCATGACCTATAACAAACAATACAGATATCGTATTGCCATTTATTATGAGACTGTCAATTCAGAATTTTCAAATATTTATGTGGCATTCTCGCCACTTGGCTTCAGTCCCAGTGGTCTCGCTGCCGATGCTACTCCACTTACCATTATTTTACGCTGGGATGACAACTGTATTTTTGAATCAGGTTATCGACTGGAGCGAGATGCCGGCTTAGGATATCTTCCTCTCGTAGAATTAGGTCCCAATGTTACCGGTTACGAAGATGCCGATTTAGAGTATGATAGATTCTATCGTTATCGGGTTGCAGCCTTTACTGAGACCATGCAATCAGATTATTCCACCTATTATTCCATCTATTCACCCCTGATTTTTGCACCCACGAATTTATCGCTCACACCAAGCGATACCTCCGTCGTTCTGGTCTGGGAGGATCGATGCGTTTTTGAGACCGGATTCATCATTCAGAGAAGCGAAAGTTCCGTTACGGGGAGTGGGTATCTCACACTGGATACTGTTGCAGCAGATGTGACGACGTGGACGGATTTCAATATTGAAGAGGATGCCTGGTATTATTACCGCGTGGCTGCTTATGTACCTGATGAACGATCCGGGTATACCACCACTTCAGGAATCGGGTCGCCGCTGAATTTTGCTCCAACAAGTCTGACGGCCACTGCAGTGGATACCTCAATCCAACTACGTTGGACCGACAACTGTATTTTTGAAGACGGCTTTATTGTCGAACGAGATGAAGGTTCCGGTTTCGTTACGATTGCTGAAATAGATGAAAACATTACGAGTTACCTGGATCTGGACATGGAGTATGGAATCGTGTACCAATACAGGGTTGCGGCCACCGCAGATGGCGAGTTATCCAATTACAGCTGGGAAGTCTCCAGGTTATCTCCCCTCCAGTTTGCCCCTTCATATCTAACAGCCAGTCATGCTGGAAATAGTATTCAATTGGTCTGGAATGACAATTGTAATTTTGAAGAAGGATATGTTCTGGAGCGTAATGGAGGAGCGGGATATGCACATGTTGTCACCATGGGTGCCAACACAACGAATTATTTGGATTCAGACATGACCTATGATGTGATCTATCGCTATCGTCTTGTCGCCTATAATGGTCCTGATGTTTCAGACTATGCCATTTCATCATCTATCCGATCACCCATGGGCTTCGCACCTACAAACTTGGTTGCGGTCAGTAATGATACTTCCATCACGCTGAACTGGAATGACGAATGCATTTTTGAAGAAGGCTTTGTCATCGAACGCAATGAAGGTGCAGGCTATGTGGTTCAGAGTACGGTTGGAGTTGACGTTATCAGTTACACAGATACTGATTTGACCGAAGGTGAGTATTACCAATATCGAGTCGCGGCCATCGCCAATGGTGAACAGTCTGAATATGCCTGGTCAGTAGGCATTTCTTCTCCCATTATTTTTGCACCCTTTAGTCTATATGCCACAGCAATTGGAAACACCATCGCAGTTCGCTGGACAGATCTGTGTACCTTTGAAGAAGGATTCACTGTTGAGCGTGATGCCGGTCTCGGATTTGAAGTCTTAGGTCAGGTTGCGGCCAACACCACCAATATTACAGATTCAAACCTGGAATATGGTATTGAGTACAGATATCGTGCTGCTGCCTTTACCTCTGAGGAAGTTTCCAACTATTCCAATATCACCACTATCATTTCACCCCTGACTTTCACGCCTTCTTCACTATTTGCATTTCCAAATACCAATTCAATCGATTTATCCTGGCAGGATAACTGTATCTTTGAAACAGGCTTTCATATAGAACGCGATGTGGGTTCTGGATTTGTTTTGTTAGCTGATGTGGGAACTGATGTCACGACATATTCGGATGGAGATCTGGTTGAAGGTGTAACATACAGGTATCGTGTTTCTGCCTTTACCGCTACACTTCAATCGAATTATAGCGCCACCATTACCGTTGAATCTCCTATTGCCTTTACACCAGTAAATTTTCTGGCAGTGACTCAGAATAATAGCATTGATCTATCCTGGACAGACAATTGTTCTTTTGAAGATGGATTTACAATTGAACGGGATGATGGATCAGGCACTTTTGTTGAAATTGGTAATCTGGGAGCCAACTACACCTTCTTTTCAGATGATGATCTGGAATATTACACGATCTATCGCTATCGTGTAGCCGCCTATACGGCAACTGAGACATCAAATTATACACCGATTATTAATGTGCAATCCCCTGTGGACATAACACCTTCAGATCTGGTAGCAACCTCATTCGATACGGAGATTCTTCTGGAATGGCAGGACAATTCAACTGCAGAAGAAGGTTTCAGAATCTATCGTAATGATGGTACAGGATTCGACTATGATAATCCGCTGGTTTCAGTGAGCGCAGATGTTACCGAATATACAGACTACAGTCCGACGTATGGAATTGAGTATAGTTATGTGGTTTCAGCTTTTGCCAATGGCCAGGAATCAGATTATACAAATGAAGCCATAGGAAGCATTGCCTGGCTATACTCCGAATGGGAAACCATTACAGCTGGTACCTATTCACTCGGTCATTCAAGTGTTCTACCACTAGGTGAGTATGAGCATAACATCCCGGCTGATTTTGAGATGATGCGTTATGAAGTGACCAACAATCAGTACACTGCCTTTATGGAAGAAGCCCTGGTCGCTGGTGAGATCTTTTACGATGATTTGGTAACAAATTTTCGAGGCGGTGCAGTTGACAGTGTGGTCTATAATCTGGCCATGACAGGCGGTCACATTCAATGGGATGGTTCCGCTTTCTCAATAGATCCAGGCTATGAGCTTCATCCAGTAGTAGGCGTTACCTGGCATGGTGCTGATGCATTCGCCACCTTCTATGAGTGGTCACTTCCAACTGAAGCAGAATGGGAAGTTGCTGCCCGTGCAGATACGGAATTCGACTATCCCTGGGGTAATACCGATCCAGATTGTGATCTGGCAAATTTCTCAGGTTGCTCTGATGAAATGCTACCTGTGGGTCAAACTTCTGGCGTAAGTCCCTTTAACATTTACGACATGGTAGGTAATGCCTGGGAATGGACAAGCTCCTTCTATGATGGTGCCAATGATTCCTATGTATTACGTGGCGGCAGTTGGTCCAACTACACAGACAACCTCAAGGTCTGGTATCGCAGTGAGGGCATTCCCACTGCAGCCTATAACACCATCGGTTTTCGTTGTGTGAGATAGTTCAGAACTCAAGCAAAATCAAGAACACCCTTCCCTAGTGAAGGGTGTTTTCATATATATAGATACGTATTGATAATCAGCATTGCCGTCAAAATGTGATTAATCTGTATACTGAAATATTTTTGAATTAGCAGGCTTCTAAAGCATACTTCAGGCCTGAGAATTAATATCCTTATTTGGAGACTCCAATGCGTTTGAAACTGAATCCTGTATCCTATTTCCTCGTAACAATTTTACTGCTCACCAGTGGGATGGGGCGTGCTCGACACGCTACTGAAGCTACGGATCTTTTTCAGGATCGATCCAATCCAAGATTGGGAAGAATCATCGATATGAGTCCTGGAACTCTCATCAATGATTATCAAAATGCCGCAGCTACGACAGGTCTGGGAGATCAATATTCCAACACCCCGAGCTGGCAGTTTTCTGACCTCAGGACAGACAGCGTAGACTTTGGCTGGATGCAGGAATTTGGTTCAAACACCATGCCCAGCACCGATGTGTTGACAGGAATGACCACCGATGCCTCTGGAAATGTTTATGTAACTGGAAATAGCGATTTTGAATGGCTCACCATTAAATATGATGCCTCAGGTACCCTGGTCTGGAGCCAGACCTACTCCGAAGCTGGCATAACAGATACCTATGGAGATGGGATTCAGGTGGATACTTCAGGCAATGTATATGTCAGTGGCTATCGCTGGGGTCCATTTATTGACTCGGATATATTGCTCATCAAATATGACCCATCGGGCACACAGCAATGGGTGGCTGAGTATGCAGGTGCAGGTCTTAACAATGATTTCCCCAATGACATAGAGTTGGATTCTCAGGGAAATATCTTTGTCGGGGGGTATAGTTATAGTGCCACTGTTGACGCTGATTTTGCTACACTGAAATTTGACAATGATGGCAATTTGCTCTGGGATATGCTTTTTAATGGCAGCGCCTGGGGCGATGATTGGATCACGGATATTGCTCTGGATGATAGCGGCAATGTTCATGTAGCTGGAATCACTGCAGGAGAGAGCAGCAATGATGATTATGGGATCATCAAATATGCAGCAGATGGTACCCTTTTATGGGCGACCCAATTCGATGGGATCACAGGCACGGATTGGGCAACCAGCATCGCAGTGGATACCATGGGTCAGACCTATGTAACTGGTGTGAGTCAACATTATGATGACTATATAGATTACTACACTTTAAAACTCGATTCAGCAGGAGCTGAAGTCTGGGGAATCCGCTGGGGGGCTTCAGGTGATGGTGATAGTTGGGCTTCTGATATTGTTGTTGACGATAGCCTGAATGTTACCGTTACTGGAGTTAGCTATGGAGGTCAGTTTGGTTTTGATTATGTCACGGTTCAATGGGACTCATCTGGCTCAGAATCTTGGGCTTCAAGCTATACCAATAACCTGTTTGGTGGCTATGATGAGGCAACTGCACTGATGCTTGACAGTGATAACAATGTCATCGTCACAGGTGTGACCGAATCTGACAACCAGACAGATGATATAGTCACTGTCAAATATGATACTGCTGGCGTAGAGCTATGGTCGCGCACATTTGATGGGGGAGATGGCATCGATGATGCTGCCTTCTATCTGGGTCTTGATAGTAGCGATGGAGTCATTGTGGGAGCCCGGGCCAGCTCTACGTTAAATCTTGAGAATTATTCCATCGTCAAATATGAAGGGGATGGGACTGAGAGTTGGAATACTCAGTATGACGGACCAGGCAACAGTCTGGATATTGGTCTGGCTTTAACCACAGATGGTTCCAGCAATGCCTACGTCGCTGGAATCCTCTATAGCCCCGTGAGCGGCGCAGATATCTCCATCATTAAATATGATACCACAGGTATTGTGGAATGGTCCAGGGCGTACAACGGTGCTGGTAACAGGCATGATGTAGCTCGCGATATTGCATCTGATCCCGAAGGCAATGTGATCATCACAGGATATAGTGAAACCGCACTTGGTGACAGGGATATGATCACATTAAAATATTCTGCTGAGGGTGATCAACTATGGGTGGTCACTTATGACGGTCCAGGAAATAATGATGATGAAGCCACCAGGATGCTGGTAGATAACAATGGACATGTCTATGTAACTGGACATAGTAGCGGTAATCTGACCAACTTTGATTATACAACCATCAAGTATGATGCTTCAGGTAACGAGACCTGGGTTTCCAGATATGTTGGACCCAATTATGGCAGTGATGCCGCCGTGGATCTGGTGTTGGATGATGACGAGAATATCTATGTCACGGGCTCAAGCTACCGAATGGGTTTTAATATCGATTATACCACGGTAAAATATGATATGTTTGGAACTGAGGAATGGGTGGTGCGCCACAACGGCGCTGTGAACTCCAATGACTACGCCACAGCAATTGATCTTGATACCCAGGGGAACATATATGTCACCGGGTTTACTGTGGGAGCATCGTTAAATGATGATATTACCACAATCAAATACACACCTGATGGAAATGAAGTCTGGGTGAGAGATTTCAATGGTGAAGCTGATTTTGAGGACAGGGCAACTCATCTCTCCGTTGATAATCGAGGTGGAGTGGTGGTGAGTGGCACGACCTATGGTCTCGCCGGCGGCAAAGATTTTGTAACCCTGAAGTACAATTCTGCAGGTGTCCTCCAATGGACCAATATTTATGGTGGTGCAGGCCTCGGAGAGGATCAACTCCAATCCATGACCAGAGATGGTACAGGAGCCATTTACGTGACAGGTCAGAGTTTATCTGAATCCGGTAGTTTTGACTATACCACACTGAAATACTCAGAAGGGGGTGAACAACTCTGGGAAAAGAACTACACAGGTTCTGGATATTCCTATGACGATCCCTCAGATATTGTTGTGGATTCCCGCGGAACTGTCTGGGTGACAGGAAGTACCCACTATATGCTCCTGGGTGATTTTGATTGGAGCTATGCCATCACAATCCAATATTTGCAGAATCTATACCCAGTATCCATTGAACCTGAATTGCCAGTGAGCTATGCACTGGATCAGAATTATCCCAACCCGTTCAACCCACAAACCACCCTTCATTACCATATCCCTGAAGCACAGGATGTCTCACTGGTGATTTATAATATTCAGGGTCAAGAGGTGGTAACGCTTGATGCTGGACACAAATTGGCAGGAGTGTATAGTGTCAATTGGGATGCCAGAGATCAACGGGGTGATTTGGTGAGTACTGGAGTGTATTTTTGCCATCTGCAGGTCGTAGATCCCGCCACAGGCGGGGCTGGAGATTACAGCCAAACCATAAAAATGATATATTTAAAATAAAATTTACCAATCGTAGATCCCGAAGGGGCGCAGATTGGTTTATCCATCGCCCACCACGGTGAAGTCCCATAAGGACAAAGACTGGTAGCTCTCAGGCCATAGAGGGATGATCTATCTCAAATAGGACACGATTTTTATCGATATCAAAAATGGGAGGTTCAAATGAGGTCTCCGGAAGAACAGGAAGTTCTAAAAACAATCACAACTTGGAACGACCATTTTGCCAATAATCGTACCGATGAATACTTTAAATTCTTAAGTGATGATGTCACCTTATTCATAGGGTCATCACCCTATCGAATTGATGGGATTATTCATGATAGAGAGGAGTTCGAATTCGCTCTCAATCAGGGCTGGACCAGAGTTGGGTATTTCCAGATGCTACAGATGGATATTCGGGTTTATGGTGAAACAGCAGTGGCAACCTACCACACCAGGGGTGGCTACGGTATTGAACCCAAGACCGTTTTTGTGAAAGAGACAAATGTGCTGGTGAAACAAGGCAAAGATTGGAAGATTGTTCACATTCATGTATCATCGGTGTAAGCATAGTGCATATATCCTCCGCGGCCAGCTTTCCTTGAGGCTTGAATAGCAAGAGGTTATACTTATCTTGCCACACTTATCGAATGATTATAGATCAACAAGACACACACCAGGGAGAAATATTATGGTCGATCAAAAACTAGCAAATAAATCCAAAGAACGGCGAGGGGAAGATCGCCGCAAACAGGACATTGCAGTCGAGATAGACAGACGCAAGCATGAGAATAGACGAACTCAAGAAGATCGTCGACTTAAAGCTAGATGATAAACCCCCCATTTTTCAACAGAGTTCCATACCTTATCCTTACATCTTTGTTCAGCATATTGCTGTTCACTTGTGTGGGGCCTGAGGTGAATACATCGGTAACTGATGCCGATATTCTCGCCTTTCACCACAGTATACTCACTATTGATACCCATGTGGATACACCTCTACGCCTCAAGTACGAGGGGATTGACCTAAGTCAACATCATGACCCTTATGAATACAACAGCAAGCTGGATTTCCCCCGCATGGATGAAGGGGGTCTTGATGCGGTTTTCTTTGCCATCTGGACACCCCAGAGAGCGCGGACGGATTCAGGTCATGCTGCCATAAAGCAACAAGCAATTGACATTCTTGATTTAACCGAAGCAGAGATAAGCAGGTTTCCTCAGTCAGCTGAAATTGTGACTCGCTCTCAGGACGCAAGTCGACTTCAAGTTGCAGGCAAACATGCCATATATCTTGGTCTGGAAAATGGGTACCCCATAGGTACAGATATAAATAACGTGGATTTGTTTTATCAACGGGGTATTCGCTATATCACCCTGTGTCATATGACTAATAACGAAATTTGTGATTCATCCAATGACACTCCTGAGTTTGGAGGGTTGAGCCCTTTTGGTGTAGAGGTGATCGAGAGAATGAATCAGCTGGGAATGATGGTGGACATTTCCCACACCAGTGAGGCTACTGTTGAACAGGCTGTATCACTCTCACGAGCGCCAGTTATCGCATCACATTCCTGTTCCAAAGCCATGTGCGATAATCCCAGAAATTTGAGCGACAGCCTGCTCACACTGATTGCGGCCAAGGGCGGAGTGATCCAGATGTGTCTACTCAGTGATTATATCACTCCTGATCCACCCCAGGAAGCCCGGGATTCAGCACAGACAGTTTTAAAGCAGAAATGGAAAGGGATGGATCGCCGCTCCGACACGAATCGAGAAGTATATCGCTTGGAATGGAGTGATCTAAACCAAAATTTCCCCAGAAAATTACCCAGTGTTGCTGATGCGGTGGATCATATAGATCACATGGTGGAATTGGTGGGTATTGATCACGTAGGCATCGGAACAGATTTTGATGGCGGAGCTGCTTTATCAGATTGCTTTGATGTGAGTGAATTGCCAAACATTACCAGAGAACTCTTCAAACGGGGTTATAGTAAATCAGATATTCGCAAAATCTGGAGTGGAAATTTGATGCGCGTATTCACCAGGGTGGAGCAACTGGCTGAAACCCAGTAACTTTTTCAGTTTCCGCGCCATCACTTAGATTCCGATTTATATTCCCTATCATGAGATTCCACCCATGACTGTTCCTGATAATTATTGATTTACATCTAATAAAGACTATAATAGTCACAAATCAATTAGCCATCTGTTTGGCAACAATTTCAGGGAGGAAAAGGTATGGGTATTCAATTCGAAAGACCAGTGGAAGCAATGGCAGCAATCACTTGGTTAATTTGCAGTGCCGATGATGTGGGTTCGGTTGAGGAAAGAGATTTCCTTCACGCGCACGTCAGAAACACACAGGACTTCTCCGGAATGTCCCGTGATGATTTTTGTACTTTGCTGGCATCAACTCGTACCAAATTATTCAAGAATTTTGACAACAATGGATTCTGTCTGGCTCCACCTGCCATTGATGAAGTCATTACTTCGGCAGGAGCTATGCTGAATGCAGATCAGAAATTTCAGGCCTATGTCATGGCCGTAGAGTTGGCCAAATCAGATGGTCTTGTTGATGAGGAAAAAGTAATTCTGGAAAAACTTAGATCCCGTTTTCAAATCTCCTTTGATATGACCAACCAGTGACCATGATGATTAAAAAAGGCTATTTCATCATTACGGATATCACCGGATACACCATCTTCCTTACAGAATCAGAGTTAGATCATGCTCATCACATAATTCAAGGACTTTTTGAATCTCAGCTTGAGGTAATTGGAACACCTCTACAAATCTCCAATTTTCAAGGAGATGCCATTTTATGCCATGTCCCTGAAGAAACGGTGGGGCAGGGTGCTGACTTAATGGATCAAGTAGATGCTATTTATGACGCATTCTCAGCCAAGATCGCTGAGATGCAAATTGATCCACCCTGCGGGTGTAATGCCTGTTCAAATATTACCATGCTGGATTTAAAAATGTTCATGCACTATGGGGAGTATCTGGTGAAAACTGTGGGGACCAGTGATGAGATCATTGGCTCTGATGTCATCACTGCTCATCGCATGATGAAAAATGATGTGCCTGAAAAGACAGGCATTCATTCCTACCTGCTTGTCACAGAAACCGCTTTGAAAAATCTTGGTATAGAGAATGATACAAAATTTGTGAATTACACACAAAGCTATGAGCACATCGGTGAAGTGGCTATGGGGGTTACACAATTAGGAACAGCAGCGGGGAATCCCTTCCAACCGCAAAAATAACTTGCTTGACACTCCCAATGATTTCTCATGGGGAGTTAATAATTAGTGATTACAAATACGCTCAGGTGCAGTGGTAAAACCACCATCTACAGGATGAAACTTACCTTTGTTCTCAAGGAAGTGGATCAGCTCATCGGCTGTCATACCCTGGGCAGAGCAGGTAAAGAATCTAGTGTCTTCACCAAACTGTTCTTGTATGGCTGAGCGGAGAGATTCTCTGGTGTAAGATTCACCAGAATTAACCATCATATGCATAACTTCGTGACCGTGTATAGTATTCATTAATACCTCATTTATTGGTTCAAACTGTTTTCAAGCGCGCAGCGGTCAAACAGGTTTTGATTTCCATTGTGGGCTTGAAACCAATTTAGTCGTCGCAAGCTCCTCCGGAAATTGGTTAGGTTAAACACTCACCATGGTGAGTAGCATTTTGGTAGGTTCAAGGGCTTCCAGTGCGTGATTGATGCCTGCTGGCATGAGTATCAACTGACCAACTTTAACCGCTTGGGTTGTCTGATCAATCGTGATATTCATTTCGCCTGACAGAATCTGCACATAGGCATCCATGGGGCTGGAATGACCACTCAAAGCCTGCCCCGTATCAAAAGCAAAAAGTGTTAAATTCATATTTGGAGACTTTCTTAGAGTCTTACTTACAATTGCTCCAGGGTTGACCTGGATATCCTGTAACAAATCTTGAATTTGACCAGGTTGTAAACCTTTGTCTAAACTAATTTTATCATTCACTTAGTATGCACTCCCAGTGGTAGGTTGAAATTGAGCAACGGTTGTATTTTCAAGCATTTTTCTGGATGCTTCACGGATGGGGCCCCATTTATCGTGGACGGGGCAGGGTGATTCTGCGCTACAGGTCGGTAAACCAAGAACGCAGCTTTCAAACACAGAGTTACCATCAATAATTAGAATTATATCCAGCAAGGACATGGAATTGGGATCTCTGGCCAATGAAAAACCACCGGATTTACCACGATGTGATTGGATGATGCCATCCTTTACCAGGCTTTGCAGTGTTTTGGAAATAAAATCCCGAGAGATATCCAAATCAGTGGCAATTTGTTCAGCGGAAATGTTGCCCATATATTGTTTTTCGGCCAGGTATAAAATTCCCTGGAGGGCGTATTCACATTTTCTGGAAAATAGGACTGTCATCATTCACTCTTCACTGATTATAATTGGCTTTAGACTCAAATACAATCATAATCGGAGTATATAGTCCGAATTAAAATTATATACTCAATACCTTGTGATAAATTCAGGGTGGCTTAACTCATGAAATATTTTTGAAGGTAGAGCAGTGCTGCCAGTGGTGCAGCTATGGACATAATTTTATTGGCCCAGGTCGAGTCTTTCCAATTCCAATAGGATGAGCTGCCAGCAAGCGCAATCAGGGTCCAGACACCTGCCAGATACAGTTCATAAATTTTTGGTCGGGTATCTGGTGAAGGCCATCCAAAGAAGAGTAAGCCAATTAACCCAACAATGCCAATGGATACCTGAATAATATTGGTGATATCTCCCAGCGATTTCTTTTGATTAGATTCCATAAATCCTCCCCGATCTAATTGCTATACGACCATGCTTTCTACACCACTATCCTTGACGAACAGGCATGAGGTATTGACCGCTTCAGCCAATGTATGCATGGTATCCCCATCCAATTCGTTCGATATGCCGAATATATTTAAATCTGCATGGGGTGCAGCGGATAAAACCTCTTTAAAATTCCCAATAAGCACAATGGCTTCTGTGGATCCTGGCAATCGGGCCCGGTCAAAAAGTCTCTCCTGGGCAGCCTTAGCCAGTTCTCCATTTTCCTCATTATCCACTGCAGTAATAAATCTGAGTTGCCCATTCCAATTGCGATTCAGTTGGATGGCCATGAGGATAGCAAGATCCTTATTGGGGCTGGAACGTCGGAGCCAAATATTTAAGGTTTCCCTATTTCCCAGGGCATTTTTTAGGTGTTGTGAATAGATGGCAATACCCATTTTTTCCCTGACTGCCACGGCTATCATATCTTCAAGACGTGCATCTTTGGAGCGATCATCGCTCATACTTAAGAACATGATATTGGGAGGGAAGTACATACTTCTCATGACCTGTACGGTGATGCTGATACCCTCGAGAAAGTGTTGACATTCAATAAGCGAGGTTGTGACCAGTAAATCTTCAGCCTTCAGGGGCTCAGCCAGTTGAACCAGCTCCTCTTCCTGAGCACTATGCTCTTCTGAATCCTTAATGACTTCTGGACCCTTCCTGAAAAGTTTGTTGCTAAAAGAACGGATAACACTGTTCATACTTTCTGTGGCAATTTTTACGGAGAATAAACGCAAGGTACCAGATGGAAAGACAATATCTCTTAGAAAAGCCATGCGAATTTTCCATGAGAGGGGATCTTCAACTGGAACCATAATATTGGGTTTCCAGGTCTTAGGGTGGGTTTTTAATTTTTCTGATTGTCGAGCGGACCATTCGGCCATGGCCAGAAACATTCCAGCACGTACATCTCCCCAGGGTGCCTGTAAGCCACGTTTTACTTGAATCAAGTAAGCAATGATTATCAGCAGCCAGGCCACGGCGGCAAATACAGGGTTAACCATGAACATGACGACCAATGCCCATAAAAAACCAATAATTGGGATACTGATATGGACTCTGAACAGGGGTCTGAATGAAGGAATCCCAATTCCCAGTTGGAGCGCGACCGCAAGATTGATGGTGGCATAGGTAATCAAGAAGAACATGGTGAGAAGTGGTGCGATGGTATTGAGATCACCAAGTAATAAACTCACCAGTATGGCTAATGCTGTGAAAATGATTGAGGCAACAGGTTCTCCTGCCTTGCTGCGTTTGGCGAAAATTCGAAAGAAGGGAATCACTTTGTCTGAGCCCATGGCCATGAGTGTTCGTGGAGCACCTACGACTGAACCCAGGGCTGACGATAGGGTTGCACCCAGGACACCGGCCGCAACAGCCAATTTCCAGCGTGATATGTCCATCATAATGGTATTGTTCGAAACCAATGCAGCTGAGTCAGCGAGATGATCCAGGTAGTAGGCGACAACCACATATACGACAAATGATACTGCGATGGCTGATAACATTCCCCGGGGTAAAGACTTCTTCGAATCCTTCAAGTCACCGGACATGGCCGCACCAGCTTCAATTCCAGTTACTGCCGGGAAAAAGATCGCGAAAACAGCCCAGAATGGGGCCTGTGGAAAATCTCCCCAGACAACAATTTGAGGAGTTGATTCCCCAACGGCAGCAAAGAATGATACAAGGGATACCCCGATGACAAACATGATAATATATTGGGTACGCATGGCAAACTGGGCGCCTAATAAGCTTATTCCAAGCACCAGGACAAGTACCGATACCCCAATTATGATGGGATCGTGACTTGGGAAAAGTGCGATCCAGGCCTCGGTGAAACCGGATATGTACATGGCACCACCCAGTGTCTGAGATAGATACAGGGGAACTCCCACAGCGCTTCCAGCTTCGAGACCAAGAGATCTGGAAATGAGGGCATAGGAACCACCAGCGCCTACCCGTGTATTGGTAGCAATGGCAGCAATTGATAGACCCGTAGTGACTGTGATCATTTTCGCCAGCATGATAATAACCAGCGCACCACCAAATCCCGCATTTCCTACAACCCAGCCGAGGCGCAGGTACATGATGACACCGAGAACGGTTAGAATGGTGGGGGTGAAGACACCTGCAAAGGTCCCTAGTTTTTTCATTTATTCAAACCTCGTGATGAGAAAATAGATGTTATGGATAGTAATATCATGGTTTCATATTAATGAATAAATGTATAATCTCACTAAATATTCCATTGTTAATTCGTTTGTATATCTCAAATTTTCTCATCGTGAAAAAATCATTTTTGATTATACAACTGTTCCTGGTGCTCACCAGCTATTCCAGCATGTTGGCTGCAGGGACTGGCGTGGTCTCAGGTAGAATTATTGATTCAAACACCCAGGAATCACTTCCTGGTGTTAATGTTGTCATTGATGGCACCCGCCTAGGGGCAGCCGCAGATGGGGATGGGTATTTTATTATCAGGGATGTTCCACTTGGTGAATATCGTCTTCACATCAGGATGGTTGGTTATAAGGCAAAAATCCTGCGGCAGGTTCTTGTTGCTGCTGATCAGAATACCGAATTACAGATTGAACTTGAAGCTATTTCCATTGAGATGGGTGCGGTTACGGTAACCCGAGGGAAGCGAGAGGGAGCAGGGGAACGTCTGAATCCCAGTCAACGAGAACTGGAACCCAGGGAAATCATGACCCTGGCTGGTGGCGGTGAAGATATTTTCCGTGGGATTACCACCATGCCCGGTGTCATTGCCCGCTCCGATGCCTCAGCCCAATTTTATGTTCGTGGGGGAACACCAGACCAGAATCTGATCATCGTAGATGATGTTCCTGTGTTTAATCCATACAGACTGAAGGCTCTGGGTGGTCCAATCAGTATGTTTAATCCAGATGTAGTTGAATATGTCGAGCTTTTACCTGGAGGGTTTTCTGCCCAATATGGTGATAAGCTTTCTTCGGTTCTCATTGCCCGGAATAGAGAGGGAAGTCGCTTTGAAAATCTGGGGAAGGCAAGTATGAGTCTCATAGACGTACGCATGCTCGCTGAGGGTCCCTTGCCTGGTTCAGGTGAAGAAGGCTCGTGGCTGTTATCGGGTCGTCGCACCTATTATGATGTACTCCTGGATCGAATGGCTGATGTCCCCACCGGTACGGTTTTCCCAAATTTCAAAGACATTCAAGGCAAAGTGGTCTATGATCTTTCCCCAGAGCAGAAGATCCGCGTCAACTTCTCTGATTCCCGGGAGGAGATGATTTTAACCGAGCTTGAAATTGACGGGGAAGGTGAAGATCTCGATCTGTTTGAGGATGAAGACTTCTTTACCTTAAGCAACAATATTGATAGTCGTTTGACCAGCGTAGGTTGGATGAACGCCTTTAGTGATGTGTCACTATCAAACCTGACTCTATCCCGTTTTAATGATACCTGGACCATGAATCTCAAAGCAGGTGATTTTCACTACTCGCCTGTCATCGATATGCGAAAAATGGAGATCAGAGAAGATCTCACTCATATTTTGACTCCCAGACACACATTGAAAACGGGAATAACGGTTTCTGATCTTATCACTGATATTGGTATCTCCATGACCATGGATTCCAGCGCCTATTATGAGCAAAATCCTGATGATCGACGCGTAGATGATGGTGCCATCCTGGACCGGGATATTCGGCTTCAGAATGCCAGCTCCATGAGCGGAATGTATATTCAGGATCAATGGATTCTAATTCCACCGGTTCTCACTGTTTTGGCAGGTTTTCGAGGGGATTATTCAACCTATACTCAGGAATGGGTATATAGCCCGCGTTTATCTGCAACCTACAATTTGAATTACCAGACCTCGCTGCATCTGGGTTGGGGACACTATTATCAAGCCCCTAATTTTGTTTCACTTTTTGAACGCTTTGAGAGATCCATTGAGTGGAATTTGTTTGAAACCATTACTCTGGGTACGGAAAAGGCTGAACACAGTCTGTTTGGCATCGAGTATCATCCTTCTGAAAAGTATGTGACCAAACTTGAGGGTTATTACAAGGATCTAAAGAACCTGGTGGTTCAACATGATTCGACTTACAATTTTATCCCTGATAATTCTGGAGAAGGTTTTGCCTATGGGGCAGAAGTATTTCTGCAGAAACGTGACCTGCCCAACTCGAAATTATCAGGATGGCTCAGCTACTCATATAGCGTTTCCAAGGAAAAGGGGGAGCAGCCTTACTACTATTATCGTGAATTTGATCAACGGCATACTTTCTCACTGGTGGGCCGATATAATCTTTACAACAGGATGTATCTGGATATTCAATATAGCTATGGCAGCGGTTTTCCCTGGACACCTCCCAGATATGATAGCCAGGGTCATGTACTTCGAGATGCAGATGGAGAAATTCGTTTTGAAGAGAAAAATACTGCACGATATCCTGTCTACCAACGATTGGATCTCCGTATGTCCATGTTGGGGGATTTATTTGGGGATTACAAGGTTGAATGGTATCTGGAGTTGATCAATGCGCTGGACCATGAGAATATTTACGAGTACTACTGGTCTGATGACTATGAGACGCGGTTTACTTCTTACATGCTGCCGTTGTTACCTTTTTTTTGGGGCTAGGGTTAGTTTTTGAGTTTGATGAGTTTGATGAGTTTGATGAGTTTAATGGGTTTGGTGTGTGTGTTGGCGATTCTGGCGGCTGAGCCTGTCGAAGCCAGGGGTGTTTATCATGGTTAAGGACATTTCGACCAGCCTTCGCACCTTTCCACAAGCTCAAGGACCAGCTCCGGCTTGGCGGGCAAGCTCAATGTCCAGTCTCTCGGTGGCTGAGGTGTCACACTGAGCGTGCCGAAGTGTTCTAGAACCCAGGGAGCCCAAAGAGTAACAATAAAAACTGTCCCAATAAGTGAGTACAGTACTCAACTGGTACTCCCACCCTTTTTTAATAATTTCACCTATTACGATGTTCCCTTCAGAAATGATCAACTGTCTTTTATCAGACAGAAGCAAGCCAGAGTTCCAAGTAAAATACCGCAGGCACAAGAGCAGGGGCTTTTGTCGATTTGAAATGGAGTTTCTGGATGAGAGAAAAATTATGGGGTTTAATCAAGTATATTTTTGCTAAGCCTTATCTACTGTCTTTGCTGGTGGGTTTTGGCTTGCATTTCATCATGCAAATCAGTTCATGGGTGTTCATGGATGTAGATCATTTTTCCTACATGCTTCATGATCTTATTGTGAATCCCGTCTCGGGATCGATAAAAATTGTTGTTCCATTCACCCTGCCACTCTTGATGACCAGGATTAGTCGTGCAATTATTGATGAACGGGAAGCCAGTATCCTCAAGGTTTTCCCATCATTAAACCCACAACCTGTTCTTGAGATTGATTTTAAGCATCGGATCACATATGTCAATCCGGCTGCAGAAAGGCTGTTAGACAAAAATTTAACTGACGCAGAAAATATCAACCGCCTGTTGGGATCCAATTTTGTCAAACATCCAGTTGATCATGAAAGCCAGTTTCCACCCCGAATTGTAAATGTGGACGAAAAAGTATTACTCTGGAATGGTAACATGAATCCTGACACACAACAATTCCACTTGTTTGCCACGGATATTACCAGTTTGAAACAGGCTGAACTGGAGCTTATTCAAGCTCGTGAGATAGCTGAAAAAGCGAATCATCTAAAAACCGTCTTTATCGATAATATTTCCCATGAGGTCCGCACACCACTTACTTCCATCATTGGTTATGCTCAACTACTTGAATTAAGGTTAGAGCAACATCTTGGTGAGGAAGAGCGGGGATATATCGATTTGATTTATAAAGGGAGTGATAGACTAAAACATACTCTGGATGAAATCGTAGATATCTCATCAATTGAATCTGGATTGTATTTGAAAGAGTCAGGTGAACACCATCTGGAGCAGTTGCTCCAGGACGTTTGCTCTAGATTTGAAACAGCTGCCCAGGAAAAACTCCTGGCTTTTAAAGTGGATATCAATATTGACTCCGACCTGGTCGAGCTTGATGCAAATGCAGTTTCCAAAGCTCTGTACAATCTTATTGATAACGCTGTAAAATACACTGATAAAGGCGGGATCTGGATTAGCCTGAACAATGCCCCGGGATTAATTCTACTAGATATTCGGGATACGGGGATTGGTATTTCATATGAGTTCAGAGAAAGATTATATGAACCGTTTTCTCAAGGCAGTGAGGGTTTTACAAAGGATTTTCAGGGTATCGGTCTGGGCCTGGCCTTGGCCAAACGTTATCTGGACATCAATCACATTGGACTTGAACTACTTGATTCTAAACCAGGTGGATCAATTTTCAGGCTTAAAATTCCCTTAAAAACCGTGACAAGTCAGCGGGAGTCGAGAATTTTGACCAAGCAACCGATGAAAAGCGTGTCGAATGGATCATCCTCTCATCATGGAATTCTACTTTAGGGATGAATTGGGATATGCTGATGGATTTAAGCGGTAATCAACTAGACTGAAAAATACTTGGCTCTGGGATGATGCACGACAATGGCTGATGTACTCTGTTCTGGTACAATCTGATATTCTTCAGTCAGAGTAATCCCTTCTGACTCAGCATCCAGCAATTCGAATATGAGCTCTTGATCTTTCAAGTCAGGACAAGCGGGGTAACCAAATGAATAGCGACTCCCCTGATATTTCTGTCTGAAAAGTTCTTTCGCACTTTCACCGTCATCTCCTGCCATACCTAATTCTTTCCGAACCTGTTTATGCCAGTATTCTGCCAGCGCTTCAGCTGTCTCTACGGCAAATCCATGAAAATATAGATAGTCGGTGTAGGCATTGTCATTATACAATGTTTGAGCGTACTCGGTAGCTTGGGCTCCCACTGTCACCAGTTGGAAGGCCAGTATATCACGCTTTCCTGATTCCACACTGGCATAATAATCTGGTATGGATCTTCCTGGAGCATCACTCTGACGCGGGAAATCAATAAAGTGTTGGGGCTTTTTATCATCAGGATGTGCATATATCCAGAGTCTGTCACCCTCTGACTGACAAGCATAATACCCATAAATGACTTTTGGAAATAACAGTTTCTCTGTGACCACCTGTTCCGCCAATTTATTAAACGTGGGAAAAATAGTTTCCTGCTCAAGTCTGGAATATTCTTCGGCACTCACCTTACCCCGTTTGAAACCCCACTGCCCACGGAACAGAGCGGACTGATTGATATAGGGAAAGATGGTCTCAAGACTCACATCACTTACAACTTTGCGCCCCCAAAAAGGTGGCTCAGGGATACGCTCCGCAGGCTGTAGAATCTCAATATCTTTTACTGGAGCTTTTCTAGTCTTGCTCTTTTTCACAGTCTGAGCAGCTGCAAGATCCTGTTCCAGGGTACCAGCTTCGATCTGTTGCATGAATTTTAATCCATCAAAGGCATCACGGGCATAAGCCAGTGATCCCGCATAGTTTTTGCGTAAATCCTGTTCCACGTATGCACGGGTGAGAGCTGCCCCTCCCAGGATAATCGGAGGTGTGATCCCATGCTCCGTGAGAACTTCCAGATTGTCCTTCATGATGATGGTGGACTTTACAAGGAGACCACTCATCCCAATGGCATCAGCAGCTTCGTCCTGAAAGCTTTTCAGCATGGCTTCCACAGATACTTTTATCCCCAGGTTGACCACATTGAAGCCATTGTTGCTGAGTATGATGTCCACCAGGTTCTTTCCAATATCATGGACATCACCCTTCACAGTCGCCAGGATAATCTTACCCTTGGCAGAGGCATCCGTTTTTTCCATAAAGGGTTCAAGATAGGACACTGAGGCCTTCATGGTTTCGGCAGATTGGAGCACAAAGGGGAGCTGCATCTTTCCAGCTCCAAAAAGTTCACCTACTTCCTTCATCCCATCCAACAAAATGTTATTGACGATATCCAGAGCTGAGTATTCCTTCAGGCCAGCTTCAAGATCTGCTTCAAGACCGGATCGATTCCCATCGATGATGCGAGCGATGAGGCGCTCTTTTAATGGCAGGGAAGAGAGATCGACTTTGTTCTTGGCTGCAGCCACCAGATCGGTGTGTAACTCCAACAGACTCACCAGTGGATCGTAATCACCTTTTCTATTATCAAGAATGAGATCTTCACAGACTTTTCGGTCCTGTTCTTTGATCTGAAAGAAGGGTTGAATACGACCAGCATGCAGAATGGCGGCATCCAGACCGGCATCGATAGCCATATTCAAGAAGACAGAGTTTAGTAAGTGCCGAGTGGCAGGTTTAAGACCAAAGGAAACGTTGGAAACACCCAGGCTGGTAAAAGCTTGTGGAAAAGCTTTTTTGATAAGTCTAATACCATCTAGTGTTGCTATGGCAGATTTACGAAACTCTTCATCTCCTGAAGCCAATGTGAAGGTAAGGGGATCAAAAAAGAGATCACTCTCTCGGAGACCATGTTTGGTCACTGCTAAATCATATATACGTTGAGCGACTTCAAGTTTTTTCTCAGCACTTTTGGCCATACCATCTTCATCGATGGTGAGACAGACCAGACCGGCACCAAATTCACGGCAAAGTTTAATGACTTCCTCGGCTTTGGCATCACCGTCTTCCAGATTAATTGAATTCACGATGGCTCGACCCGTGATACGCTCCAGGGCGACGCGGATCGTAGGCACTTCAGTAGAATCGATCATGATGGGTATTGATATCTGACTGTTGAGTCTATTGATATATTCATCCATATCCGCCGCTTCATCGCGACCGACATAGGCCACACAAACATCTAGTATATGGGCACCTTCAGCAACCTGATCGCGGGCCATGCTCACCATGCCATCCAGATCTCCAGCCAGGAGCAATTCCCGAAATTTCTTTGATCCATTGGCATTGGTGCGCTCCCCGATGATAAGGGGTGCAGGTTCCTGTTTAAAAGAGGATACGGAGTAGAGTGACGTTGCGCCGGCTGTAAAGACTGGTTCCCGTTTAGCCGGATTGAGTCGACCGGCCTGCTCAACGACTGCCTCGAGGTGTTCATATGTGGTTCCACAACAACCACCGACCACACTGACTCCCATGCCACTAATAAAATGGCTGAGATCATGGGCCAACTCAGGGGCAGTAAGATCATAAACCATTTCACCATCAATATTGTGAGGCAGTCCTGCATTGGGAATCACAGATATGGGAAAGTGTGAATGGGCTGCAAGTGAGTGAAGATGTTCACTCATGGCTTTGGGGCCTGTGCCGCAGTTCAGACCGACCACATCTAAGGGATAGGGTTCCAGCGTAGTGAGTGCTCCCAGCATATCTGTGCCTAACAACATGGTTCCCATGGTTTCCATGGTAACTGAGGCTATCACTGGTAGATCAATGTGCTTTTCTCTCAGTGTATGGAATACTGCATTCAAGGCGGCCTTCGCCTGCAATGGATCTTGAACCGTTTCTACCTGAAGGACATGGACACCTCCATCAATAAGACCGGCAGCCTGTTCCCGATAAGCCTGGTAAAGTTCCTGATAAGAGATGTGTCCCAGTGAGGGTAGGCGAGTCCCCGGTCCCATAGAACCTGAGACATATCTGGGATGTGCCAGTGTGGAAAACTCATCAGCCACAGAGCGGGCCAGTTGAGCTGCTTTTAAATTTATTTCATAAACTTTTTCAGAAAGATCATAGTCGCCCAGGACAACATGTGTACCGCCAAAGGTATTGGTCTCTATAACATCACAACCCACATCCAGAAATCCGGCATGAATGGACTGAATTGCTTCTGGCTTTGATAAAACCAACAGTTCATTACAACCTTCTTTACCCCAAAAATCTTCGTGAGTGAGATTCAAGCGCTGAATGCTGGTCCCCATAGCTCCATCAAAAACAAGGACTTTATCTGCAAGGCTTTGACGAAAGTTTTTCAAGCTACTTCTCCTAATGGTGCATTTTTTGCATTCAATCTAAGACTATGCCAAAATAATCGATTTGCCAGCTTTTTTCCTGACTTTGTTTCAAGACTTGTTTAGATTGACTCCATGATGTTCAAAATCATTTCGTTGGTTTTTACTGGTATTCTTCTCCTGGCCTGTGATCCAGTCGGGCAGTCTCTAGACGCTGAAAAAACACCAGAAGGCCGTACTCCTAGCCAGGAAAGCTGGAATCCTGTTATCAGGATTAATTCTGTGGGAAAAGAAAATGTCCAGGCCCGTGCAGCCTATTCCGCACACTATGATAACCCCCGTGAAATTCTATTTATCGGGAAGGTCAAGTTGGACTTTTTTGATCTGGAGGGTGAACACAGCTCAATCATGACAGCAGATACTGGCAATATTGATGAAAGAAAACATCTGTTTACCGCCAGGGGGAATGTGTTTGTGGAGTCAGATTCAGGTATGACACTCTCAACGAGCATCTTGTACTGGCATGAGAATGATGAATCAATTTATACGGATCAACCCATCATACTCACAACGCTGACTGATACGCTTTACGGTGTTGGATTTAAATCTGATGCCAATTTGCAAAACTGGACAATCAAGCAACCCACTGGCGTAACCTATCGTGAGTTTGGTAATGACTGAAACCACCCTGAGCGGTAGGAACCTATTCAAAAAATATGGCAAGCGCACCGTAGTTGACGATGCCTCCGTTGAAGTAACGACGGGAGAAGTCGTTGGTCTATTAGGTCCCAACGGGGCAGGTAAAACCACCACCTTCTATATGGTGACTGGAATGATCAGACCAAATTCAGGATCTGTATTCCTCGGGGATGAGGATATTACCCGATCACCCATGTATAAACGTGCTCGGGCAGGTATTGGTTATTTACCACAAGAAGCCAGCATCTTTAGAAAACTGAGTGTTGAGGATAATTTGAGGCTGGTTTGTGAAACCCTGGATATTGATAAAGCAGCACAGGAAGAGAAACTGGAACATTTGCTGGATGAATTATCCATTGGTCATGTTCGCAAGAACAAGGGTCACCAATTAAGTGGAGGGGAAAGACGTCGAACGGAAATCGCTCGGGCTCTGGTAACTGACCCGAATTTTATTCTACTGGATGAACCTTTTGCCGGTGTTGACCCTATTGCCGTGGAAGACATTCAACAAATTGTGTTGGCTCTGAAAACCAAGGGTATCGGTGTTTTAATTACTGACCACAATGTTCATGAAACACTTTCCATTACTGATCGTAGCTATTTGCTATTTCAGGGTAAAATATTATTATCAGGTAATGCTGAATTTCTAGCGAATGATGAACAGGCAAGAAAACTCTATCTCGGAAGCAATTTCAGACTGGATCGATAAGAACTGTGGAACTATCACAACATCTTGAACTAAAACAGACCCTAACGCCACAGCAAATTCTGCTGTCGACTTTACTCCAATTGCCATCAATGGCACTGGAGCTGAGGATTAAGACAGAGCTTGAGATTAATCCTTTATTGGAGTTACAGGAAGATGTAGAGGAATTGGAAAATCCTGAAGAAGAGGCTGAAACAGAAGAGCCAGATATCGATCTGGAAGATTATTTCTCCAATGATGGTTACGAAGCCAAGGAATATTATGATAAGAGCGCTGAAGAGGTGGAAATTCAAAACCCCTATCGGCCCAGCTTATCTGAAGAACTCCTAGACCAAATCGCAACATTACTTATTCCAGAGGACGAAAGAGCCATCCTGGAAGAGATGATTTGGAGTATCGACGAACGGGGATATCTCATCGTTGAGCTTGAGTTCATGGCTGAAAAATTTGAAGTTGACATAAGCCTCATGGAAAAATTACACAGACAGCTCACTCAGTTGGAACCCCTGGGAATTGGCTCCCGTTCTCTCCAGGAATGTTTATTGATTCAAATTCAAAAAATTCATCCCAACACACCAGCACATTATATCATTAGAGATTATTTTGATGAGTTTGCCAATAAGCGCTTTGAGAGAATTTTGCGCAAACTTCACCTTACTAAGACTGATTTGAGGGAGGCAGAAGAGTTAATCTCACATCTGAATCCAAAACCGGGTGATGGTTATCTGGATCCTAAAAACAACTATGTGACCCCGGATTTCTATATCAGCGAGCAGGATGGGGAGTTTGTGGTCACATTGAATGATTCTTTTATCCCCGAATTGCGTATTTCAGGCAGTTATAAGAATATGTTGTCCAATCAGAAGAAGCTTGATACTGATACGAAACTCTTTTTGAAGAAGAAGGTTGAATCTGCCAAGTGGTTTATCAACTCCATCCAGATGCGACGCATTACCATGTTAAAAGTGATCAATGCCATTATAGAACGCCAGAAGGGCTTCTTCTTATTGGGATCAGATCACCTAAAACCCATGGTCCTCAGAGATATTGCTGAAGATATCAGTATGGATATTTCCACCATCAGTCGTGTTACCAGTGGTAAGTATGCCCAGACCGATTGGGGTACCTTTGAGCTGAGATATTTCTTTAGTGAAGGAATTGAAGCTGAGGATGGTGAAAATATTTCTACCAGACGCATAAAAGAGCGTCTCAGAGTGATCATCGAGGAAGAGAACAAGTCCCATCCCATTTCTGATGAAGCCATTTCAAAAGTATTGCAAGGTGATGGTTTCCCCATCGCCCGCCGCACCGTGGCCAAATACCGGGAGCAACTCAATATCCCTGTGGCCCGTCTTCGCAGAGAAATCTAGCCCTCTTACAACTCTTATATCTGGAAGTATGTTAATACAGCGGAAAACTACAGAATGTGCTTCGCCGGGACAGGCCCGTCTTCGCAGGGAAATCTAGCCCTTTAACATCAATTGAATCTGGGGTTTTGTTTGTTCTGCGGAAAGCTATGCAATGTGCTTCGCCGGGGCAGGCCCGACTCCGCAGGAAAATATAATCTGTGAAAAATCCAAGCCAGGATTCGAAACGAAGTAGGACGAGGGAGTGTAACGACGCTCAGTCAATCCTGGCTTGGATTTGCCCCCGACACAATTCCTTAATTATAAAGCCTTTTATGAATGGCTCGCAACACAACGATGGTGTTGAGCAATGTAACGGCGATTATCCAGCCGAGATGCTCCAGCAATTCCAAACTCCAAACCTGATTAAAAATTCCCCTACTTAATTCAACACCATGATACAGTGGTGTAAACCAGGCAATGATTTGCACGGCCTGGGGCAATTGGCTCATGGGGAAGAAGATGCCTGAGAATAAGAAGAGGGGTGTCAGGAACAAGGTGAAGAAGTAGTTAAATAATTCGATCTCTTTAATCATTGATGTGAACAAAAGCCCGATGGTGGCAAACATAAACCCAATAATGAATATGAGCGGAAAAATAAGCAGGATGCCCCAGTGGAGTCCCATTCCGAAGACAAAGAGGATGGATAAAAAGGCACCCCCATAGATAGTTCCACGTGTAGCCCCCCAGAATAATTCTCCCAGTGCTAGATCCTTGGGATTGACGGGTGTGGAGAGGATTCCATCATAGATCCGATCAAAGTTCATTTTAACAAAGACATTATAGGTTGTCTCTAGCGTCGCACCCCACATGATGCTTGAGATCAATAGTCCGGGAGCAATAAAGTTGATGTAGGGCAGGCCTTCCATTTCAGTGATGTAGGCGCCTAAACCCAGACCCATACCCAGGAGATAGAGGAAGGGCTCAAAAAAATTGGGCAGGATATTTAATTTCCAGGTTCTTTTGTAAACCGTGGCATTTCTCTGCCAGACACGGAGAGCAGCCATTACTCTGACCTTAGGAGCTTTTATTCTCAATCGATGAGCTCCCTTCCAGTCAGTTTAAGGAAGACATCCTCCAGGGATGAACGTCGACTAAGCAGTGTCTTCACGGGGATATTCATGTCCTGAATATGGGCGTGGAGGGGAGTGGCATCTGGCGTATAAAGCAGGAGACGATCTGATAGTTCCTCATGGAAATCAATCTGATCAGACACAGCGGACAGAATCTTTTGGCGGGCTTGTTCTTCACCACGAATTTCTACCACATAGGGAGACACTTCTGATTTTATCAAATCCCAGGGAGAGGCTTCCTTGATGATTTTACCCTGATCCATGACGGCAATTCGATCACAGAGTTGTTCTGCTTCATCCATATAATGGGTGGTGAGGAGCAGGGTGACCCCTTGCTCTATCAACTCATGACATTTTGCCCAGACATGATGCCTGGCTTGTGGATCCAATCCTGTTGACGGTTCATCTAAAATTAGAATGCTGGGCTTATTGATAAGCGCACGGGCTATTTGGAGCCGTCGTTTCATACCCCCACTCAAGGTGCGGACATTCTTATCTCGCTTTTCCTCTAATTGGAAAAATTCTATCAGCTCATTGGCTCGGCGAACAGCCTGTTCTCGTGTGAGATCATAATAGCGAGCATAAACCAGCAGATTATTGATCACATTCAAATCATAGTCGAGACTATCATCCTGGGTAACTACTCCGATACCCCTTTTAACAGCGCTCATGTTTTCCATGACATTCTCACTATTCACAGTGAGTATGCCTGATGTGAGGGGTGTGACGCAATAGATCATACGCATCACAGTGGTTTTACCAGCGCCATTGGGTCCAAGAAAACCATAACAGGTTCCCGGTTGAATCTTAAAATTCACATCATTGACAGCTTTGAGAGTGCCGTATTCTTTGGTGAGATTTTTAGCAGTGATAATGGCAGCAGGTTTTTCCATGATTCAACTTAATCGAAATTTGCTTGAGGTGAAAAAATCATTTTGTTTCTGAATCAAAAAGGCTTGCATAGCGAAAATAATGTTCTAATGTATCAGTGCAATGAAACAAGAATTTACTCATACGGAACTGGCGCATATTCTTACCTCCTTAAACGATGAGAAACAGATGGGTAAATTACTTCAGGCATTTCTCACACCTCAGGAACTGGAAGATCTGGTCCTGAGGTGGGAGATTATTAAGCTTCTCCACAAAGGTTTACCTCAAAGAGAAATTGCCAAAGAACTGGGGGTTGCCATTGGAACCGTGTCCCGAGGAGCTAGAGAGTTGAAGTATGGTCACCATGGTTTCATGCAACTGCTCAATTCATTAGAAGAGAAGGCAGACCAATGATGCGCTCTTCAAAACTTTCACTACAAACATTAACACATTATGGCGGATCTGGCACAGTAGCCGGGTTCCCTTTCGTTAAAAACTAATCCTAGAAAAGAACCCAAGGAGTTACCGTGAAGAAGATTTTTCTTTCAGAAAACGACATGCCAAAAGCTTGGTATAATATTGCTGCAGATTTGCCTTCAGCCCCTCTGCCGCCACTGCACCCTGGAACCCTGCAACCTCTGGGACCAGATGATCTGGCACCCCTTTTTCCCATGGCTCTCATTGAGCAGGAGATGAGCATGGAGCGTGAAATTGCCATTCCTGAACCAGTCATGGAAGGTTTGAGAATGTACAGACCATCACCCCTCATTCGGGCCACCGGTCTTGAAGCTGCCCTGAAAACACCTGCGAAAATTTATTTTAAATACGAAGGTGTGAGTCCTGCTGGTAGCCATAAACCCAATACAGCAATTGCACAGGCCTATTATAATAAGCAAGAGGGAGTGGAACGGATCGCTACAGAAACTGGCGCTGGTCAATGGGGGAGTTCTATGGCTCTGGCCGGCCAGATTTTTGGTCTTGAGGTAAAAGTGTATATGGTCAAGGTCAGCTATAACCAAAAACCCTATCGTCGATCCATGATGGAAAGCTGGGGCGCGAAGATTGTCTCAAGTCCAAGTATGGATACTCAGTTCGGTCAAAAAATCCTTGCTGACGATCCAGACAATACGGGTTCACTGGGTATTGCTATTTCCGAAGCAGTGGAAGATGCTGCAACCAAGGACAATACGAAATATGCTCTTGGCTCCGTGTTGAATCATGTTCTGCTGCACCAGACAGTCATTGGTCTGGAAGCAAAAAAACAGATGGAAATTGCCGGAGATAAACCAGACATCGTCATCGGTTGCGTAGGTGGGGGAAGTAATTTTGCCGGTCTGGCTTTTCCTTACCTAAGAGACAAAATCAATGGCGCCGATATTGATTTCAGGGCGATTGAGCCCAGTGCCTGTCCAACTCTCACACGAGGAAAATTCGCCTACGATTTTGGTGATATGGCACAGATGACTCCGTTGGTATCCATGCATACTCTTGGTCACACCTTCATGCCTCCAGGAATTCACGCCGGTGGATTGCGCTATCACGGTATGGCGCCCCTGCTTTCTCATGTAGTTAAAGAAGGTCTGGTGGACGCCTACGCTTATCAGCAAGTCGAAGTGTTTGATGCAGCGGCCTTATTTGCCAGAACAGAAGGAATTATTCCTGCTCCCGAATCTGCACACGCCATCAAGGGAGCGGTTGATGCTGCAATAGAAGCGCGTGAATCCGGCCAGGAAAAAACCATCCTCTTTAATCTTAGTGGACATGGACATTTTGATATGTCAGCCTACGATGCATACTTCGCAGGAAACTTGACTGACTATCGTCCCACAGATGAAGAATTAGCTACAGGCTTCGCCTCTACAGCGGGTCTACCAAAAGCAGATTAGCCTTCTCACGACCCGGTGATTTTCAGACAGAATTGCCGGGTCCTCCTTAATTGATAAAACCCCTGACGATCCTCTTAGTCGGGGGTTTTTACGTTTCTCCCCTTCCACAATTAGACAGTTCCAGCCTTCTCGCCCTTCGACCAGTCTTCGCCTCTACCGACGCTGTTAGCTGGGTTCAAGCTACGACCTGGCTGGCAGGCTCAATGTCCTGCAGCAGGAACCCGGCGGCTGAGCTCGTCGAAGCCATAGGGGGCTTAATTCAGTTCGTCACATTCGTTGTAAGATGTAATCATATGTTGAAGTGTTTCGAGTAGCTTTGAAGTTGCACCTTTGGGTCTTGACGAAGATCTTGCGACGAAGCCTGTCCGCCGTGCTGTATACTTGTGGAAGGCGGGTAATCTCAGAATTCTTGGGTAATGGATGGATCGAGATCGCCGCATCCTGTCGGACTCGCGAAGACTGGGCAGGTATTATTCCTTGTGAAAACCCGTGGAATTGTCACCGGTAGTGAGCTCCATTTCTTTTAATATCCTATAGACATCATTGAATTGAGGAAATAGGTATTTTTCGTTTCAACTATGAATTGAACATTTCAAGACTATTTTCGTGTCCTTAAAAAAAGTAGACAAGAACCTATAGAAGTAGTTTAGGAAAAGAGAACATGAAAAAGCGCACAGAAAAATTTTACGACAATCAAGAACTCATACATAGTCCCAAGGGTCGCATATTACGCATCATGAGCGAATATGTTGGACCAGAGGAAATGTTTAGAAAAAATAAGATTCAAGACACCATCGTATTTTTTGGTTCAGCGAGAACCCAACCAAAACATATGGTAACCCAGGCCATCGAAAAAGCCAAAGCCGATGGAAGCAGTGTTGAAAAGTTGGAGCAGTTAGAACGAGATCTGGGGATGTCAAGATATTATGAAGATGCTCGGGAACTGGCTTATAAAATGACAGTCTGGTCGAAAAAATTAAAACAGAGTAAGAGACGATTTATTGTGGCAACCGGCGGCGGTCCTGGAATTATGGAAGCTGCCAATCGGGGTGCTGCAGAAGCAAAGGGACTTTCAGTTGGCTTGAACATATCCTTACCATTTGAACAATCTGGAAATCCTTATATCAGTCGCGAGCTGGAAATGGAATTCCATTATTTCTTTATGCGGAAATATTGGTTTGTTTATCTCGCTAAAGCATTGATTGCTTTTCCAGGTGGATTTGGAACCTTTGATGAACTGTTCGAAACCCTAACTTTGATTCAAACCAAAAAGATCAGCAAGCACATGCCCATCATGTTATTTGGAAATCGTTTCTGGGATAAAATGATTGATCTACAGGGTCTGGCAGATTTTGGAACTATCAGCCATTCTGATCTCGATCTATGTTATCGAACAGATAGCGTTGATGATGCCTTTGAGTATCTGACCCAGCAGCTAACCGATCTCTATCTGGAAGAGGCTCCCACCACAGACTAACTACGATGTGGCTTACACAGCTTGCCTAGCATGACTGCCTTTCCAGCGCCGGTTACGCCAGGTAGATTTGCTGTTAATTCACTTAAGAATAGATACCCAAGATAAGCAAATCCAAAAGCCTCTTTGTTACTCTGGTTTACTCCCTCTCTATTCATTTCACTTATATCAATCGATGGAAGTTCTGCCCGCAGTAAATTCATAAGTGTTTTATTGAAAGCACCACCACCACCTACATACATTGAAGTAGGGGAGTAGTCCGTAGACAAAGAGTTAATGTTCCCAGTTATGGTTTTAGCAGTTAAAACTGTGAGGGTATAAATTAAATCTTTAAACTCCTCATCGCTGGCAGGATAAAACTGTTTTAGTATTTGTTGAAAATATGTTTTACCAAATTGTTCCTGTCCAGCAGAGCGTGGGGGATTGCGTTGATAAAACTCGTGCTCAAGCAATTCATCCAATAGTTTGAGGTTTAGTTTTCCCTGGGCGGCTAGATTCCCACTCTCATCATAGCTCAGCCTGTCTTGTGAAAATAATCGTACTGCTTTATCCATTAAGGTATTGCCCGGACCTGTATCCCAGGCCAGCACAGGAGCAGAATTATGTAGCCCTGGTACAATGGTGAGGTTGGCAATACCACCTATGTTGAGTGCCAGAACATCTGAATTATCCTGTTGTAGTAGATATTGATCAACGATGGGGATTAACGGAGCGCCTTGTCCGCCTTGCTCTACATCGGCAGTTCTAAAGTCATAGATAACCGGACAATTAAATGTGTCTGCCATGGCAGCTGGATTACCAATTTGTAGTGTGAAGTTCGGAGGCTCGTGTTTGATGGTCTGCCCATGTGATGCAATGAAATCAAAGTCAAGCTTGAGCTTGGCAATCTCAGCAGCAAACCATGCGCCCAACTCACCATCAAGCTGGGCAATTTCAGCATCACTTAATTCAAGGGGATTTATGAAACTGTCCTGAAGGTATTTTGGGTAGGGAACCTCCTGACTATGGAGCACTTCATAAACAGGGGATCGATCCCTACCGGCGAAACTCACCAGGCATAGATCCAAACCGTCTGCGGAACTACCGGTCATGAGACCAAGTATATTTACCTTCTGTTCAGCGTCATTATTGCCCATCGTGGAAACTGCAAATTATCCAGGTACAAAACAATATCCCAAACGTGGATGCAGGCAAATCCCCAGTAGTATAAATCGCTGAAAAGCTGGCGCGGATTTTCATTCCACTTGCATACGTTCCCAACTATCTTGCCTCGCTATTTTAGAATGATGCCAGCCATAAAAAAGTGATCTGGCTTGACTATAGATTGAATGGGAGAGATTTGTGGATATCAAGATTGAAGTTGGGAAACCTCACGAAAGAACTTTGAAAGTTCAGGTGGAATGGTCCGAAATGGAACCCGGTTTCGAGAAAAAATTGACCAAGTTAAATAAACAGGTTAATCGACCTGGATTCAGACCAGGGAAAATTCCCAGAAAAATTATGCTGCAGTCCTACGGACATAGCGTGTTGGCTGAAATTTTGGATGAGACCGTCCAGGCTGCCTATTACAAGGGAATCATGGATAATGAACTGTCTCCCATTGATCAGGGTAGTATTGAAGACATGTCTGAATTTGACATTGGTAAGGATCTGGAATTTTCATTAAAGCTTCAGGTTGAACCCGAATTCAAGATGTTTGACTATAAGGCTGGATTCAAAATTACCAAAAACGAATATACTGCTACCGATGAAGATATTGCCCATGCTCTGGAACATCTGCAGGAGCGTTTTGCCGAAGTTGAAATTCGCGATGATGGTGCTGTTGATGGCGATCTACTTAAGGGTGATCTCCAATACCTCGATGCCGAGGGTCAACTCATTGAAGGCAGTGAAGTCGCCGATCGATACATTAAAATTGGTGATGGTGTGTTTGGTGACAAGGTGGGCAAAAAACTCATGGGGTCCAAAGTGGGAGATGAGGTAAGCTTTGATATCCCGGCCCAGACCAAGGATGCCGAGGATCTTCATATCCGCATGCAGGTGAAGGCAGTTGAGACGCACATTCTTCCAGAATTGAATGATGATTTTGCGAAACAGGTTGATCCCAAATTTGAAACTCTGGACGCTCTAAAAGAGAGCAGTCGCGAAGATATCCAGAAACAATTGGACTATGATGTCTTGAGAGCCCAGGATCAAAACCTGGCCAACAAGCTGGTTGAAGAAACCAAGTTGGAAATCCCTGAAGTTATGATCGAGGACTATCTCGGTAAATTGGTTGAGCGGGTTCGTCAGGAGCGCGGTGCTGATGTCAACGAAGAGGAAGTTCGGGAACAGAACAAAGAGCGAGCTATCTGGGAATTATCCTGGTATCTCATTCGTAAAAAACTCATCGCCACAGAGAAAATCGAAGTAACAGATGAAGATGTGGAAATAAAACTTGATGAGCTCGTTGCACAAATGCCTGGTGATGCAGAAAAGATGAAAGCGCTTTATAGAGATAAACAATATCTTCCGCAGATTAAAGATGATATCCTGGAGAAAAAGATATTTGCTCACATCGAGTCTTTTGCGAAAGTAAAAGTTAAAAAAGCCACCAGCAAAGAAATAGGAGGCTACCATGCACACTCTCATTGATCAACTTGTACCTATGGTTGTAGAACAGACAGGTCGTTCAGAACGAGCCTATGATATTTACAGTCGCCTACTAAAGGAACGGATCATTTTCCTCAGCACACCTATTGATGACAATGTGGCCTCTTTAATTGTCGCACAGTTATTGTTTCTTGAGGCGGAAGATAGTGAAAAAGATATCAACCTTTATATAAACTCTCCCGGTGGTATTATTACTTCTGGTATGGCCATTCTGGACACCATGAATTTTATCAAGCCGGATGTGTCAACTATTGTTGTGGGACAAGCCTCCAGCATGGGTGCACTGCTACTTGGAGCTGGGGCAAAAGGCAAGCGCTACACTTTACCCAACTCAAGAATTATGATTCACCAACCTATGGGTGGGACTGAAGGACAGGCTTCAGATATTGTGATTGCTGCTGAAGAAATTCAAAAGACCAAACATAAACTGAACCAAATGTTGGCCAAGTTTTGTGGAAAGCGTGTTTCTCAAATCGAGAAGGATGCGGATCGAAACTATTTTATGTCTGCTCCCGAAGCTGTTGCTTATGGAATCGTAGACGAGATATTCGAAAAAAGGGGTTAAGTCTTTGGCAAAAGTAAAGCAGGTAAAATCTTGTTCCTTTTGTGGAAGACCCCAGGAAGAAACTGGCATGCTAATCGCCAGTCCAACAGGTTCAAATATTTGTGGGCGATGTATTGATCAAGCTCAACAAATAGTTAAAGATGAATCTCCTGGTGGGAGCAAATCTTTTAGATTGTTTTCTTCCATCGACGAAATACCCAAACCCCTTGTCATTAAATCTCATCTTGATGCCTATGTCATTGGTCAGGAACATGCAAAACGTGCAGTTTCAGTCGCCGTGTACAATCATTACAAGCGTATCATGGTTCAAGAAGATGTTCAGGATGTTGATCTCGAGAAAAGTAATATTCTACTCATGGGACCAACAGGAACTGGTAAAACTCTTTTAGCGCGAGCACTTGCCAGTTTCCTTGATGTTCCTTTTGCAATTGCTGATGCCACGGTTCTTACCGAAGCTGGTTATGTAGGAGAGGATGTAGAGAATATTCTGGTCCGTCTACTGCAATCTGCAGATTATGATGTTGAAGCCACTGAAGCCGGAATTATCTATGTGGATGAGATTGATAAAATTTCCCGTCGTTCTGCCAATGCTTCTATTACACGAGATGTTTCTGGTGAGGGTGTCCAGCAGGCCTTGCTAAAAATATTGGAAGGCACGGTGGCACAGGTTCCACCAAAGGGAGGTCGTAAACACCCTGAGCAGCCCCTGGTTTCAATCAATACAAAAAATATTCTGTTTATTGTAGGTGGAGCATTTGAGGGGATTGAAGAGATCATCGGTCGTCGACGAAAGAAGACATTATTGGGTTTCTCCACTTTCGACGATGAGGAATCCAGACTAAAAGGTGCTGATCTCTTACAGGTCGTAGAACCGGAAGATCTGCTTCAATATGGTCTCATCCCTGAGCTTATTGGAAGGCTGCCTGTGGTGGCAGCTCTAGAAGATCTCACCAGAGAGGCTTTGCATGCTATTTTGCTGGAACCTCGAAATGCCCTGGTCAAACAGTACCAAAAATTGTTTGAATTGGAAGGGGTTGAGCTGGTCATTGAAGAAAAGGCACTGAATGCCATTATTGATGATGCACAGAGGGTTGGTACAGGTGCCAGAGCATTGCGCAGATCCATGGAAAAGGTTATGCAGGATATTATGTTTGACTTGCCTGACTGGGATGGTATCAAAAAATGCATGATTACCAAGGCTGTGGTTACTGACGGGAAGCAACCTCGACTAAGCTAACCACTCCGTCGCTTCATAATCTACTACATTAGCGGGCAGTTATAGCACTGGAGTCCTACCAGGTATGTGCAAATTACTCAAAAAAAATCACTAGTATGAATGGGCTAAAGGCCTGAAAGTGAGGACCAGGAAGGTCTTCTCCTCGCTTGGAAGTTTGTTTCTTTCGATTTACCAAACATATTCAATTGTCGTGAATTACACTGATTTGTGACACTATATAAATATTACATTATGTACTCATCTATGAAATAGTCATGATACAGCCATTTCCCTCTATGCTTAGGTTTAGAGCGATTATGGTTTTATTGTCAATGGTAATTATTCACAATAACCGTTGATAAATAAGGCTTTCAAGAGTACCACAAAAAACTTGCAAGGCCATTTATTTTAGACTATTCTTCGTGTCGATGCGTTAAAGAAACGTTAGTGGAGGAATTTAGAATGAAATATCGTCACTTGATGACTGGGCTGGTCATATTCATAATGGCAATACAGCTCGTTTTTGCTGGAACCACTGGAAAAGTCTCCGGTGTCGTAACTGATGCAGTAACCGGTGAACCCCTACCCGGTGTAAATGTAATTATTCAGGGTACTAATTACGGAACCGCTACCGATCTTTCAGGTAATTTTTATATCCTGAATGTTCCCCCTGGTATCGTCTCCGTGGATGCTTCATTTATTGGTTATGCCAGAATGACAATACAGGAAGTGCGTGTTGTTGTTGATATGACAACAACCACAAATATCGCCATGCAGGTTGAAGCCTTGCAGGGTCAGAGTATTATTGTCGTTGAAACACGTCCCTTAGTTGATCAGAAGTCTACTAACGAACGTCGTACCATTCGCAGTGAAGATATTGATAATCTGCCTGTACGTGATGCCGACGAAATCGTTGCCCTCCAGACTGGTGCAGTAAAAGTTGGAAACAACTTGCATATCCGTGGTGGACGCCTTGAAGAGGTAGCCTACTATGTGGATGGAGTTTATCAGGTAAATGACTACAGTAGAGTAGCTCGGCCCAATGCTGCTGAAGTGTCAAGCCAGGCCTTGGAAGAGTTATCTTTCCAGGCTGGTGGATTTGATGCTGAATATGGATCAGCCACTGCTGGTTTGATAAATATGTCAACCAAAACCGGTGGTAGAAAATTGAATCTCGCTGGTGAAATTGCTACCGACGAATTTTTGAATAGAGATGATCCTGGTTTTCTGGACACGTATTCATATGGACAAAATATTTACAATGTTTCCATAAATGGTCCGATTATGAAAGATTTGACATTTTATGCGAATATGGAATACCAATATAACTATGATAGACGTACCACATCTGGAGCACACCCTGAAGCCACTTATATGGGTGATTTGGATTCTAATGGAATCAAGTCCTATGCGGATTACGATGTTGTAGCTAAATTTGGTCCACTCCCAAACAATTCTGAAACAAAATTATTAGGTACAGGAAATATTCTATACGCTAAAAGGAATGTCAGGATCAAAGTTGGTGGAAATATTTCCCAAACTAACTGGTATTCATACGCAACGACCATTGCTTCCTACGATAAAGCAGCCTTCGCTGGCGAAAGCATCCCATACTGGGAAAGTTTGACCAAAGCCGGCTATGCACGAGGCACCTGGACTATCAATTCGAAAACCTTATGGGATTTTCAGGTTTCCAGTTTTACTGATGGTTACAATACCGGTCATAAAGAGCATTGGGATGATTTTTTCAATTATGGTCTTAAAGAATTCCCCGTTGAGGATCTTGAAGCTCTTGAGGGCTTAAGTGATACTGATCTTAGACAGATGCTGGGGAATGAATATGATCCCATCAAATATATCATGGATCACCAGAGTGAATTTGAAGAAGTAGATGGTAACCTGGTATATCAACCTGAACTTCGTCAGAACGGAACAGATCCTATTACTTCGGGAGCCTATGCTGACTTTATGGCTCCAGGGACTATTTTTGGTTCTTTCGTCAAAAACCAGACCAGCTATTGGGGTATGAATACTGACCTCAAAATGCAGAGGGGTGTTCATGAGTTGAAAATTGGTGGAGAGCTGAGACAATATCTTATTCGCTATTATCGTCTGGGATCCCCAGAGCGTTTAGCTTCCACATTTTTTAATAACACACCACATAATCAGGCTGCATTTGATACTTTACTCTCAAATGGTGATCTGTCCTTGGGTGAGTATACTGAATACCAACCTTATATTGATAACTATTGGTTCCAGGCTTATAAGAATGCATTTGCAGAAAATATGGGTTACACCATAGATGGTTCTGAACTTGTAAATAGTCAACTGGCTGATGACCGCGACGGACCTCGTCGTCCCACTGTTGGTGGGGTCTATGTACAGGACAAGATTGAGATGAATGATCTGGTCATGAATCTTGGTCTGCGTTATGACTATATAGCTGCAAACAATTTTCAATTCCGTGATCCCGCGAATATTGTCCTTGATGAAACAGGCGCAATTGCTTCCCAGGTATTTATGGATGACGATGGTGACTATAGTAGTTATGAAGAAACCTTTGACCTTGATGGTAACTCCGTGGATGCTGTTGGTACAGAACAGCTAACTGCTCGTAAGCCAGTCCACCTGATTAGTCCAAGACTCGGTCTGGCCTTCCCAGTTACTGACAGAACTGTATTTCATGCTCAATATGGTAAATATGTCCAACAACCGCAGTTGAATCGTTTGTTTCTCAGCTATACGAGATTCGCGTCCAACTTGAGTCAGGGAAATTATACTACTTCTGGAAATCCAGAACTGGATCCAGTTAAAACAACTTCCTATGAAATTGGTTTTCAACAAGCTCTGGGTGATGCTGCCAGTATTGATATGACTGTTTTTTACAAACAGATGACAGGATATGTGCAGATTAGAAACGTACAGGATGCCTCTCCCGTTGTATACGCCAGCTATGTGAATGGAGATTATGGAAGCATTAAAGGTCTCTCAGCTTCTTTTAATCTTAGACGCACTGGATATATACAGGCGATGGTAAACTACACCCTTCAATATGCTGGTGGAACCGGATCAACCGGGGCTGGACAGTACAAGATTGCCTGGCAGTCTGGGAATTATCCCTCATTTGTTAGCCCACTTGATTTTGATCAGCGCCACACTGGTTCTGTCAATGTTGATTTCCGAACCACCTCCAAGGACAGGATTCCTGAAGCAGGTGCAAATCTGTTGTTTACCTTTGGAAGTGGCCGTCGCTATACGCCAATGGCTGTTAAAAGCGCGGTTTTCCCCGGTACCTCAGATACACCAGTTGCTGGGTTGAACTCCGGTGTCATGCCCTGGTTTTATCAGATGGATATGAAATTTGACAAGAACTTTCATGTCGGCATATTCAAGGTGAATACCTACCTATGGGTAAAAAATGTTTTGGACCGATCTAATGTTCGCGATGTCGAAGATGGAACTGGCGAAGCAGATAATGATGGCTGGCTTACTACAGATGAAGGAAAAGCCTGGTTGTCTGATGAATCCAATTCTGAGGAATTGTATCGTATGCGAATGATTCATCCTTTTAATTATGAGAACCCAAGAACCTTCCTGGTGGGTGTCCGCTTCTTCATGGGTAGATAGGAAAAGGGGATAAAATGAACGCTGAAAGTAGACATATGAAAAAATACATTGCACTGGTGTTAACAGTCCTTTTCCTAGCCACATCCATGAATGCTGATGTGAGAATGCTAGGGAATAGTTCTGGATTGACAAAGACGAACACACTTGAGTTTATTCTTTACGATGCAAACCAGATTCGTTCCTGGGTAGGGAATAATGGCCATATTGTGAGCCATATCCCAACAGGTGACTCTGGATTGGAATGGCCTTCAGGCTCTGGAAACGCCGCAGTATTCGCTTCCGGTCTATGGGTGGCTGGTATGGTTGATGGTGAGATTAGATCAGCTGCTGCTGAGTATACATCTGAATTTCAACCAGGAATCGTCATTTATGATCCTGTAACAGGTGTTTCTTCTGGACCTGACTCTCCCAATGACGCACGTTTTCAGGTGAGCTCGATAAATAAAACTGATAATGGTGATGTAAACTCCGAAAACTTCAATCGTGAGTTTGCCACCTGGCCAGCAGCCGATGGCGCTCCAGCCCACGATGGTGAGTATTTTACAGATGCTAATGCCAATGGTGTTTGGGATGTCGGTGAAGAATACTTAGACTTTGATGCTGATGGTGTCTATGACGGTCCTGATGGTGTTATGGTGAGTGGGGAAGATCCACCCGATATGATCGGAGACCAGATGCACTGGTTTGTGATCAATGACGCTGAGCCAAATACTCATAGTAACTTATGGTCAACGCAACCCCTTGGAATTGAAGTACAGACCACAGTCTTTGGTTTTGATCGTAATGATCCCCTTGGGAATGTCATGTTTGTCAAATGGCTGGTGATCAATAAAAGTGGTGGTGATATTGATGATATGTACCTGTCAATTTGGTCAGATGCAGATCTAGGGGACGCAACAGATGATTATGTAGGTTGTGATACTTCCCTCTCAGTGGGTTACTTTTATAATGGTAGCCAGTCAGATCGTGATTATGGATCAAGACCACCTGCTGTAGGTTATGACTTTTTCCAGGGACCCATTGTACCTTCCGCAGGAGATACAGCTTTGGTCTCTGGTACTCAGATTCCAGATTTCAGGAATCTACCTATGACCTCATTCGTTATGTATATCAATGGTGATGGTCTTCTTTATGATCCCGAAACTGCTGAAGAAGCTTATAATTACATGCAAGGTTTGACAGCACAGGGCGAATTCTGGCATGAAGGATTGGATGACACCCAACCAATTACTAATTTTCTCTATCCTGGAGACCCCAATACTCGGGGTGGCTGGACGGAATATGATGATAACCCAGTAGGTGATCGCCGTAGTTTGATGAATTCAGGACCCTTTGATATGGCTACCTGGATAGATTCAGATGGTGATGGATTCCCACAGGTCGGTGAACCTGGTGTACAGGAAGTTGTATCAGCTATCATCATTGCAGCAGGTACCAATAATACCAATGCTATTGATGCCATGAAATTCTTTGATCAATTCGCTCAGGGCGCCTATGATGCACAGTTTGTATTGCCTAGTCCACTGCAACCCAATGTTATGGTCAGTGAATTAGATGAACAAATTATTCTCTCCTGGAATGAAGGTAGAGAAGATGTAGAAGCATTCTCTGAGTTGGAATATAACTTCGAAGGATACAATGTTTACCAAGGTGAATCAGAGAATGGTCCCTGGACACTGGTTGCCACATATGATATTGTGAATAGTGTCACCACCATTCTGGATAGAAATTTTAATCCAGAAAATGGTTTGATATTGGAAGCACCGGTCCAGTTTGGAAATGATACCGGTATTGAAACCCTGATTGATTTACGTCGCGATTTTGTCCGTGGAAATATTGACCTGGTCAACGGTCGTAAATACTATTATGCTGTTGCTTCTTATGCCTATAGTGACACAAAAGCACCGAAAACGGTTGAAAGCTCGAAACGACCCATAACAGTCAGGCCACATGCGCCTGCTCTGGGGCTGGTTTTAGAGGCTGCCACAGGTGACAGTGTCATGTACAATCACGTTGGTATAGCTGAAGCGTCAGTAAGCGCTGAAGTATTTGACCCATTACAATTAACTGGTGAGACTTACGCCGTAGATTTCCTCATGGATTCTACTGATGAGACTGGTTATTGGATGTTTGGTAAAACTGATGCCAATGATGTGCTCCTTGATTATGATGACCCCCTGATCTTTTCATCTGAACTGGGCTCATATGAATCAGATCTCATCGATGGATTTGTTCTTTCTGTTGCGGATGTTTCTTTTGAAGCTCCAAAATATAAGACAGCATGGATGCAAACCATCAATCAGGTCGGAACTCAAACTGAAACTTTTACTTATCAAGCAATCTCTCCAGGTGGTGTTGATTCACTGGCCTGGACGGATGAAACCATGACTGATACCCTCCATCTGGATACCCTATATGGAGCTACTTTCTATTATGATCGTTTTGAAGTAAGAGAAGTTGGCTTGGACACCTACTTTGATTTGATTAAGGAAATTCAACATGATGTCCTTATTCAGGGATTTGCATCCAAATTTGGAGGCCAGGGTGGTGATCGTTTAGCTGATATACCTGGCATTGGTGGAGGAAACGAAGATATTGAAACCCTTCAAGCTGATCTGGAAATTCGTTTCACTGAAACAGGTCAAAATGCCTCTCTCTACGCTGCTGCTTCCGGTTATGTTCCCACAATCATAAATATCCCCTATGAAGTCTGGGATATAGAGCGGAATATTCAACTTTGTGTTGGTATTAATGACAACAACAGGAGTGGTGGTAATCAAGACACAACCTTTGAAAACTGGGAATACACCCTTGATCTGGACTGGGTGGTTGTCTTTTACCAGGATTATGCTGAGTTTGGAGATTCTACAGACGTCCTCTTTAACAATCCCAATTCAGGCTGGTGCTGGCAGTTTAATTCTGCTTCCAAGTTTACTGTGGGAGATGCAGTGCAGATTACCTTCCTGAACCCAGTAAAACCTGGCTATGTAATTGATCCCGCGGGGGAGCTATACGTTCCAGATGATGCTGGCGATCGATGGTTGATTAGACCATCTGTACTCTCAGACGCAACGGCTGCTCAGCAGAAAGAGCAACTGCAAGATCTACAGGTCTTTCCAAATCCATACTTTGCTTTCAATGTTGAAGAAAGACAACCTCTGGATAGATTTGTGACCTTCACTCATTTGCCTGATGATGAATCAATCGAAGCAACCATACGAATTTATTCTTTGGGTGGTCATTTTGTGAGATCCATCCAGCACAATGATGGAAGTACTGGATTTTCCGGAACCTCCTTTGAACAATGGGATTTGACCAATAACTCTGGTATCCCCGTTGCAAGTGGAATGTATATAGCGCATATCGAGGTGGATGGAGTTGGAGACAAATTTCTAAAATTAGCGGTCTTCCAACCTGAAGAACGCCTTGATGTTTATTAAGATTAGAGCAGAGGAAGACTATTATGAATAGAAGAACAAGAACCTCAAAAGTACTTATGTTCCTCCTGGTTGCTACAATCATGATGAGCATTGCATTTGCAGGAAGTGATAAACGCCGCGGTACTGCTGGCGCACAGGAACTCTTAATTCCTGTCGGTTCAGTAGGTACAGCCATGGGCGGATCCTATAGTGCTGTCATTTCTGGTATAGAAGCAGCTTACTGGAACCCAGCTGGTGTGGCAATATTGGAGGGGAATGGTGAAGCTATTTTTTCACATATGAATTATATAGCTGATATCAACGTTGAATACGCAGGTATTGCCAGTCGCGTGGGATCATTTGGTGTTCTAGGTGCGACCCTGAAAACCATTGATTTTGGCGAGATACCAGTAACGACAACAGATCACCCTGACGGAACAGGCGAATATTATTCACCCCGTTATATGACAATTGGTGTCCTATTCTCCAAAGTTATGACGGATCGCATTAATTTTGGTATGAAGCTCAATCTCATATCTGAGCAAATCATGCGGGTTAGTGCTTCTGGTGCTGCCTTTAATGCAGGGGTGCAATATCGTACCTCAGAAGATGGTTTCAAGATGGGCGTGACCCTAAGAAATCTGGGAACTGATATGCTTTTCAATGGTGCAGATCTTGAACAAACCGTAACACCTCCAGGTACAGAACCTGGGACACGTAATGAACCCTGGCGTATTCCACTGTCTTCTTTTGAGTTACCTACCCAGTTAGAAATTGCCGTTGCCTACGGATTATTGAACACTGGTTCGACAAAAGTGACCCTTGGTGCAGCCTTCCTGAATGATAACTTTTCACTTGACCAGTATACCTTCGGTGCTGAAGTCGAATTCATGGATATGGTTTATTTACGAGGTTCATATGCTGTGGCCGAAGATCCTGAGACCCATGAATTTTATTCAGGTAATGAGGAGTTTCTTTGGAGTAGTGGCCTTGGTTTAGGGCTGAAACTGAATATGGGCTCAACAAATTTTAAGATTGATTATGCCATGAGACCATCGTATTTGTTCTCAACAAATTCATGGCTTAGTTTTAGAGTAGGATTCTAAATGTTCAAAAATACACAAACACAACCAAAAGGAGGACGTGTATGTACCGCGTAAAAACGCTACTAGTAATGACAACTATATTGGTGTTGTCAACAAGTCTCTTTGCTATTATTGAAGGTAATGGCAACTCGGACGCCCTTCCCTATTATGGGAATGTTCAACCCCTGGATACCCGGGACACGGATACCCGTGATACAGACGCTACACTGACGTGGCTGGATGGAATCACACCTAACACTAACTTCGTTGGATCAACTAATGACTATTTCATGGAATATTATGTTGCTCCTGCTGATGGTTATATCAACTCAATCGATTTCAATTTCTCAAACCTGTTTGAATTCTCAGGTGGCGGAATGTCAATCTGGATTTATGAAGCTGCATATCCATGGCCAGAAATTGATTCTGAAGGTATCGCTGACGTTTCTGGCGATGCTTGGCTCGGATACTATGATGAGACTTCAGGTTTCGAAACTACTGGAACCAACTGGGTTCGTGGTGGTGTGAATGACCTTGATGGTGCTCTTGACGTGGATTATGATCCACTGGGTGCACAGGTATGGCCTGCCTTCGGTTCAGGTTCTATTTCTTTAGAACCAAATGCTGATGATGGTGGCGTTGTAAACTTTGATCTGGTTGAGGCCATGGGTACAAACCATCCTTTCCTCGCTGGAGATGAGTTTGTTGTTGTAGTTCGCTTCAACGGTTTTGAAGAACAGGGTGATGATGGTGACTATCAGGCTGGTTTCCTATCAGCAACACTCCATGTTGATCCACAACCTTCACTGAAGTTTTATGGTACAATCTCGAGTCCTGACGGTCGTCTAGGTAATGATGACTGGGGTTGGTACATCCGTTCCTACGTTTGGGATTGGGGTGTAAATGTTACATTGACAAGTGATCGTGCTCCAGTTCTTACTGGTTGGAACGAACTTGGTGTAACTTTAAGTCAAGATGCTCGTACTGCTACCTGTATCATCACTGATGATAACCCATCTGGTGGAGATGCTGGTGTCGCCAGTGCAAACCTGATGTATTCCGTTGATGGCGCAGATTATGTATCTGTAGCAATGACTGCTGAAGTTGATACTTTTAGTGCAGACATTCCTGGAATCGCAGGTGGAGATGTTGATTACTATTTCGAAGCAACTGATGTTCTTGGAAATACGAATAGCACACTGGTACAATCATATAGCGTATTTGTACCATCCGCTCCAACATTGGTAGTATTTAATGGTGGCGCAACTGGTGGTTATCCATACGCATACTACTTTGGAATCAGTGATTTCACCAATTATAGCACTGCTGATTTCCCACATGATGTTTGGGATGGTCCAATTCTTGAAGAATTAGCCGCAGCCTATACAACCATATATGAAATTTCTCATTATGGTAATGGTCCTGCATGGGACAATAGAGAAGTAATTGCAGCCTGGTTAGAAACTGGTGTTAAAAATTACGGTATGTTTGGTGACGAGTTCTTTGGTGCCTGGACTGGTTGGATTGATCAGGATTATGTAGCTGGTGATTTCGAATATGATGTTCTGGGTGTTGCTCATATCTATAACGATATCGTTGCATCTTCAGCAGATGTTACTCCTGTTGAAGCTGTTGATGGTAACGTTTTAACTGGTGAACTCTATACTGCTCATACTGCGCTTGGTGATACACTTATGTATGATCCTGTATATGAAGTTGGTGGCGTAAACTGGTTAGACGGATTTGACGTTGTTGATGCTGGTTCAGAAAACATGGTTACCTTAGCTGATGGAATGGCTATTGGTCTGAACAGAATGTCCGGTGATGATAAAATCGTTGTTCTTGGTTTCGATCCTATCAGTATCAATGCATCACCATATACATGGTGGGGATTTTCTTATGAATCAGCACAGACCCAATCATTAGAGTGGTTTGAAATTTGGACTCTTTCAGTGGACGATGTAACTGTTCCTGAGAATTCCGCATTAAGCGCAGCTTATCCGAACCCCTTCAATCCTACAACTAACATTGAATTCCAGTTGGCAAACGCTTCTGACGTTTCCCTGACTGTATACAATATGTTAGGACAGGAAGTTGCTACCCTGATTTCTGGTTTCCAGACTGCAGGCAGCTATACTGTACAGTGGAACGGTTTAGACGCTGTTGGTCATTCAGTACCATCAGGTCTGTACTTCTACACCATGCAGACAGAAGGATTTAGCGCAACTCAGAAAATGATGTTGCTCAAATAATTCTGGTTTTATAGAGTTACAAAAAGGCCTTGCCATTGGCGAGGCCTTTTTTTATGCTAGAAGTATATGAATAAGGTGAACTTAGCAAATTAATTGATCAATAATATTCTAGTGTAAGCCCACACAAATCATATCTTTACCCTTTACCAGCAATTGAGGGGTGGGATTCATGCGAATATTCATACCAAACATAACTAGATATCTTCTTATCACGGTTGGCCTTTGCTCAATCGGTTTATCTGGAGATGATAATCCAACAAGCCTGGCAAAACCCTCTACTATTGAGTTTGAATTGTTTGAAGGTAATAATATCAGCAGCTGGATGGGGAATCAGGGACACCTATCAAGTCATATCCCCCTGGGAAATTCTGGTTTTGAATGGCCAGCAGGCTCCGGAAATACAGCTGTGTTCGCCTCCGGTATTTGGGTTCTTGGTCAAATCGATGGTGACACCCGCAGCGCTGCCGCCGAATTCACTTCTGAATGGACACCTGGAACCATTCCTTATGATACACAAACCCAACAGCCCACAAGTGACACACCCCTAAATACTCCTGACCATCAATTCTACTATATTCATCAGGACAATTCGTCTGATCCATCATCTGTGCACTATAACCGAGAGTATGCCACCTGGCCAGCAGCTGATGGTGCACCGTCTCATGATGGTGAGTATTTCACTGATCTGAATGGCAATAGCGTCTGGGATTCTGGAGAGAGCTTTGAAGATTTTGACAGGAATGGCAGCTATAACCCGCCTGATGGTCAGCTTGTCACTGGTGAAGATCCACCCCTGTTTTTTGGTGACACACAAGCCTGGTATGTCATGAATGACTGGTATTCTGATTCACATGCTAACTTGTGGAGTACAGCCCCCCTGGGTCTTGAAGCCCAGGTCCTGATTTATACCAGGAGTGATGATCCCATCTATGAAAATGTTCAATTCCATACCATAACCCTGATCAACAAGGGGGGGCAAACCATTGAGAATACCTATTATGCCAATTGGATGGATGCAGATCTGGGTGATGCTACAGATGATTACGTCGGTTGTGATACCACCCTTGATTTAGCTTTTACATACAATGGATCCGCTATAGACCGAGATTATGGATTGGAACCACCAGCAATCGGATATGCTATCCTCCAGGGTCCCATGATAGCATCAATGGGAGATACAGTCTGGAATGATGATGTCCCGTTTGCACAACATCGCGTGTTGGGAATGACAGCCCACAGCAAGTTTCATGGAAGCAGCGCCGTATTCCAAGATCCAGAGAACGCCTTTGAAGCATTCAATATCATGCAGGGCTGGATGGGCTGGCAGGGTGAACCTTTTTATGAGTTCCTGGACCCATCCCAGAATACAACAACTTTTGTTTATTCTGGCAATCCAGTCACCAGGAACGGCTGGACAGAATTCGATGATGCCCCCGTCGGGGATAGAAGAAATGTGATCAGTAGTGGTCCATTCACCATGCTACCCTGGGATGATAGCAATGACAACGGCAGCCCTGATTTTGAAGAACCAGGAGTCCAGGTAATTCATGCGGCCTGGATAATAGTTGATGGAGCTGACCACCTTAATGCTGTCACCAATCTGAAATATGTCACTAAGTTTACCCATTCAGCCTTTGACAGGCAATTTGAGACCTATGCCATGGAGACGCCTCCACTGACAGCAAGTTCCCACGACCAGGAGATTATCCTCAATTGGTTTGAGGGAGCAGATGATTATGAAGCCACCAAAATAGGCAGTTACCAATTTGAGGGTTATAATCTTTATCAGGGGGCTTCAGCCACTGGTCCCTGGACCAGACTGGCCACATTTGATGTCTCAAATGGTGTGGGAGTCATATATGATCTGGAATATAATGAAGATGGGTATCTTGAAACTCGCGTGGTTCAGGAAGGGGATGATACTAGTCTGGAACATCTTTTGGTCATTAACAGCAATGCCTTGAATGATGATGCACCCCTGACCAATAACAAAGCCTATTATTTTGCCCTGTCAGCCTATGCATACAGCAGTGAAGCTCTCCCAAAAACTTTAGAGAGTCAGAAGCAGATTGTCAGTGTCCGACCTCATTTAAGTCATGCTGGGGTAGCACCCCGTGATACACTCATTGTTAATCGGCCAGCCGGTGGTGAGATGTTTATCACAGTGGAGATTCAGGATCCCAGCCAATTAACCGGTCTGGATTATGAGATTGGATTTGAGTATGATTCCAGCACTGCCTTGGGACGCTGGCACGTGGTCCGCGGCGGCATATTCCCAGCGGATACACTTTTCAGGAGTGAGTGGTTTGAAGAACTCAATACCTGGAATAGCCGCTCTGGCTCACACTATTTACCCCCCACTAATTACTTCGATGGTTTTGAATTGTCTGTGAGTGATATCTTTTTTCAAGCACCAAAATATAAAACGAGATGGCAGCAAACGCTGAATGTGAGAGGTGACTCAAGCTGGGTAGAGAGTTATATGGCTGTATCACCTGGTGGTGTGGATAGTTTGCTCATTGTAAATGGAGACACTCTTTCACTAGACGAATTTTTTGCACCAGTGTCAAGACGTCGTTTTCCAGACTATGAAATTCGCGAAGAGGGAATCCAAACCTGGTTTGATATTCCTTTTGAAGAGTTTCATAGTGTTTTCATTCAGGGTTTTGCATCCAAATTTGGGGCTCAGGGAGGTGATCGCCTCGCTGACATACCGGGTATCGGAGGCGGCTCCACCAATCTTGAATTTCTCCAATCTGATCTTGAAGTGCGTTTTACAGCGCAAGGTCAAACCGCATCAAAATATGATAGCCGAACTGGTTTCATCCCTGAAATGACAACAGTGCCTTTTGAAGTCTGGGACATAGAACGGGATAGACAACTATGTGTCGCTTTTTATGATACCGACACATCAGGTAGCATTCAGGATACTACCCATGAAGATTGGGAGCATACCCTAGGCTGGGATTGGGTGATTGTCTTTGACCGTGACTATGAAGTATTTGGATCAGAAGTGGATTCATTCTTCAATAATCCCTATTCTGGCTGGTGCTGGCAGTTCAATTCTGCCTCCAAATTCTCCGTTGGGGATGTAGTGTCTATCCAATTCCTGAATCCCGTAAAAGCTGGGGTAGATATGTATTCGTGGAGTACTGAGGTGGCCGCAACAGCCTATGATGAAGATGCTCTGGATCTGATACAGATTTTCCCCAATCCTTATTTTGGATATCAACAGGAGCAATCCAGTTTTTCCGAACCATATGTCACACTGAGCAATCTACCTCAACAGACCTGCACTGTTCGCATCTATAGCCTGGGTGGATCTTTGGTCCGACGTTTTGATCACGAAGTGGGGACATATGAGTATTGGGATCTTCTCAACGAGCATGGATGGCCCGTTGCCAGTGGTGTCTATATTGTCCACATTGAGGTACCAGACCTGGGCCATAAAATATTAAAGGTGGCTGTCTTTCAACCAGAGAGATAAGCATGAATTCCAATGAACGATAACTCAAAACACAGATTATTCCTGGCAATACTGCTTCTGGGGACTATTACAATTGGTTCTGCAAGGGACGAAGAAATCCACGTATTGGCAAAACCCGCAACCCGTGAGTTTGAGTTGTTGGCTAGCAATAATATCAGCAACTGGATTGGGAATCAGGGACATCTATCTAGTCATATTCCCACTGGTGATTCTGGGTGTGAGTGGCCTGCTGGATCTGGCAAAAGCACTATTTTTGCCTCTGGTATTTGGGTGCTTGGTCAGGTTGATGGGGAAATCCGTAGTGCAGCAGCTGAGTACACTTCTGAATGGACAGCTGGTACAATCCCATACGATACACAAACCAAACAACCTATTGATGATACACCACTTAATACACCGGATCATCAAATCTACTATATTCAAAAGGGAAATTCTTCAGACCCAGCATCTGAAGCTTACAATCGGGAATATGCCACCTGGCCAGTTTCAGATGGTGCTCCAGCACACGATGGCGAGTATTTCACAGATCTAAATAGCAATGGCATCTGGGATTCAGGGGAGAGCTTTGAGGATTATGATGGAAATGACAATTATGATCCACCAGATGGGCTGCTGGTTACTGGCGAAGATCCTCCTCTTTTCATAGGCGAGACCCAGACATGGTCAGTCATGAATGATTGGGATACCACCGCACACAACAATTTGTGGAATGAAACGCCTCTGGGTCTTGAAGCCCAGGTGTTGATTTATACCAGGAGTGATGATCCCGTCTATGAAAACATACAATTTCACACTGTGACCTTGATCAACAAAAGCGGACAGCCAATTGATCAAGCCTACTATGGGTACTGGAGTGATAATGATCTTGGTGATGCCACAGATGATGCAGGTGGGTGTGATTCAACCCTTTCTCTGTCATATTTTTACAATGGTAACCCCCATGATCGTGATTACGGCATCAGACCACCCGCATTGGGATTTGATCTGCTTCAGGGAGCCCTAGTCCCATCACCGGGGGATACTGTGAGTTATGAAGGTGTTTCACATGCAGACTTGGGCACTCTTGATATGACATCTTTTATTCTGATAACGAAATCTAATATTTTTTCTGATGCCGAAAATGTGGTTGAATGTTATCGGATGATGCAAGGACTTCTGCCTTCAACAGGATTACCAATAACGGATCCCTGGGGTGAGATCACTACTTTTCATGTAGCTGGTGATCCCGTAACGGACAACGGTTGGACCGCCCTCAATAGTTATCCGGTTGGTGATCGGAGAAGTATCATGAGTTCAGGTCCCTTTGACCTGCCACCCTGGGATGATATCAATAACAATGGGAGAGCTGATTTCGGTGAGCCCGGTGTTCAGATACTTCACTCCGCCTTGATTATTGTGGATGGTGCAGACCACCTTGATGCCATTACCAACCTGAAATATGTCAGCCGCTACACTCAATCTGACTTTGACAGGGGATTTGAGACATTCTCAATGGAGGCACCTCAACTGTCAGCCAGTTCCCACGATCAGGAGATTATCCTCAATTGGTATGAGGGAGCAGAGGAGTATGAAGCCACCGCAATCGGAAACTACGAATTTGAAGGTTATAATCTCTATCAAGGATCTTCAGCTACTGGCCCCTGGACCAGACTGGCAACCTATGACGTCTTAAATGAGGTGGGGGTCATTTATGATCAGCAATATAATGAGACCGGATTTCTTGAATCTCGTGTGGTTCAAGTCGGTCATAATTCGGGTCTGGAACATCTCATCTCCATGACAAGCGATGCCTTGAACGATGATGCACCCCTTATGAATAACAAAGCCTACTACTATGCCTTGTCTGCCTATGCTTATGCCGAAGAAGAAACTCCTAAAACCATATCAAGCGAGAAACAAATCGTGAGTATCCGACCTCATCTCAACTATGGAGGGAGTGCGCCCCGAGATACCCTGACCCTTACTCAAACAGGCAATTCTGATATATATATCACTGTTGATGTGCGAGATCCAGGTCAATTAACTGGAGCGGATTATGAAATTGGATTTGAGTATGATTCAAGCACTTCCCTGGGACGCTGGCAATTACTCCGTGGCAGTACATTGTCCCCAGATACTCTTTTCAGGAGTGAATGGTTTGAGAATTTACTCCGTGACTGGCATTGGAGATATGGCTATAAAGAATCTCCACCCATTTACTATTTCGATGGTTTTGAATTATCCGTGAGTGATATTTCTTTTCAAGAACCAAAGTATAAGACCCATTGGGAGCAGACGGTTAATCTTGTGGAAACCCAAATTGAGACTCTCATGCTGTTGGCGATCGCTCCTGGTGGGGTTGATTCACTGGCCTGGACAGATGAAACCATGACTGACACTGTCCATCTCGATACACTTTATGGACCTGACTACTATTACGATCGATTTGAAGTTACACAAACCTTTGAGACCTACTTTATTCTGAGCAGAGCAATCCAACATGATGTTCTCATTCAGGGATTTGCTTCCAAATTTGGGGCTCAGGGGGGTGATCGCCTCGCTGATATTCCTGGTATTGGAGGTGGCTCCACTAACCAGGAATTTCTCCAATCTGATCTGGAGTTACGTTTCACAGAGGCAGGTCAAAATGCGTCCCTTTATTCCAATATAAATGCCTATGTGCCAGTGATGGTGCAGGTCCCTTTTGAAATTTGGGATATTGAGCGCAACATTCAACTTTGTGTTGGGATCAATGACAACAATAGGAGTGGTAGCATTCAAGATACCACACTTTATGATTGGCAGCATACGCTTGATCTGGACTGGGTGGTTGTTTTTGATCGTGACTATGAGATCTATGGCGATGAAGCGGATTCACTATTCAGAAGTCCCTATTCAGGTTGGTGCTGGCAGTTCAATAATGCATCCAAATTCTCAATTGGCGATGTAGTCTCCATCCAATTCCTGAATCCAGTAAAAGCTGGGGTGGATGTATATTCGTGGAGTACTGAGGTGGCAGGCACAGCCTATGATGAAGATGCTCTGGATATGATTCGTGTTTTCCCCAATCCATTCTTTGGGTATCAATCAGAACAAACCAGCTTTTCAGAACCCTATGTCACTTTGAGCAATCTGCCTGACCAGGAATGCACCATTCGCATCTATAACCTGGGTGGATCTTTAGTACGACGCTTTGACCATGAGCTAGGCACCTATGAATATTGGGATCTTCTCAATGAGCATGGCTCACCTGTTGCAAGTGGTGTCTATATTATCCACATCGAGGTACCCGACCTGGGGAATAAAATCCTGAAGGTGGCGGTCTTTCAACCGGAATAGGTAAGCGGGGTGTCCAATGAACGATAACTCAATACAAAGAATATTCCTGGCAATACTGCTTCTGGGCCTGGTCTCAGATGTCTTTGCAAAGGATGATAGACCCCACTTATTGGCAAAACCCGCTACCGTCGAGTTTGAGTTATTCTCTGGCAATAATATCAGCAACTGGATCGGCAATCAGGGACATTTGGCCAGTCATGTTCCCACCGGCGATTCTGGTGGTGAGTGGCCAGCGGGATCTGGAAAAACTGTTATATTTGCCTCAGGTATTTGGGTTCTTGGCCAGATCGATGGAAAAATTCACAGTGCTGTAGCTGAATATTCAAGCGAATGGATGCCTGGCACCATTCCTTATGACACCCAAACCCACCTTCCCACCAGTGGCTTTCCAGACAATACAACTGAGCATCAAATCTACTCGATTAGAGAAGGGGACAGCTCTGATCCAGACTCTGAAAATTATAGTCGTGAATATGCCAGCTGGCCGGCATCCGATGGCGCACCAGCTCATGACGGTGAATATTTCACAGATCTGAATGCCAACAACACCTGGGATGCAGGCGAGCCCTACCAGGACTTCGATCTTGATGGAGACTATGATGCTCCTGATGGATATTTGAATACTGGTCAGGATCCACCACTTCTTTCAGGCGAAACCCAGGCCTGGTGGGTCATGAATGATTTGGACACAACTCTCCATGGTTTATGGTGGAATACGGAAACGGAGCCGGAACCCTTGGGTGTGGAAGCACATGTCTTGGTGTACACCCGGGCAGACGATCCAATTTATGAGAACGTCCAATTCAGAACCGTAACAATTGTCAATAAAGGGGGTCACAGCATTGACTCTACCTATTTCTCAATTTGGTCGGATGTGGATTTGGGTGATGCCGCCGATGATATGGGTGGCTGTGACTCAAGCTTATCGCTGGCATATATATACAATGGCCGCCCCCTGGATCGGACCTATGGGCTAAGACCACCGGCAGTAGGTTATGATCTGCTCCAGGGACCTCTAGTCAATTCACCTGGTGAAACTACGCTTTATGAGGGCAGCACCTACACAGATGTGAGCACACTTGATATGACAGCCTTTATCCTGATTACGAAGAGCAACCCTTTTCCTGATCCTGGAAATGTGATAGAAGCATATAACATGGTGCAAGGGCTCCATCATGATTCAGGATTGCCAATTGTAGATCCCTGGGGCAATATTACCACTTTTCATGTAGCTGGTGATCCAGTGGCAAACACTGGCTGGACAGCTCATAATAGTTACTGGCTTGGCGATAAAAGAATTCTCATGAGCACCGGTCCCTTCCATATGGAACCCTGGGATGACACAAACAACAATGGTCTGGCTGATTTCGGTGAGCCCGGTGTTCAGATTATTCACACCGCACTGATCATAGTGGATGGTGCCAACAACCTTGATGCCATCACCAATTTGAAATATGTGAGTCGCTATGTTCAGGACGACTATGATAATGGATTTGAGATGTATTCATTGGAGCAGCCAGAGCTATCCTCAAGTGCCTACGATCAGGAGATCATCCTCAACTGGTATGAAGGCGCAGAGGAGTATGAAACTCTGCTACGGGGCACTTATAAATTTGAGGGGTATAACCTTTATCAGGGAGAATCCCTTGAAGGTCCCTGGACTTTAGTCTCTGTATACGACGAGATAAACGGAATCGGTGTCATTCAGGAGCGAAGATTTGATGAGTATGGCTTTTTAGAGAATATAGCAGTACAGTTTGGAGACGATACCGGCCTTGAACATATCGTCTCCATCACTGAAGACTACTTGAATGAGGGTGTACCTCTTATCAATAACAAAGCCTATTATTTTGCTGTAGATGCCTATGCCTACTCTGATTATGCTCTACCCAGTGTAATTGAAAGTGAGATGCAGGTCATTTCAGTTCGACCTCATAAAAAATTTAATTCTGCAAATGTGGGTGAAATGCTCGAATTAGAGCATGCTGGGAAGGCCGAAGTTAGCCTATCTATTGAGGTCCTGGATCCCAGTAAATTGAAGGATTTGGATTATGAGCTTGGATTCAAGTTCGATTCCACTCGATCCCTGGGGCAATGGCATCTGATCAACACCAGCGCATCACCACAGGATACCATGATTCAGAGCGCATGGTTTGATGAAAACACAAGGCGAAATGCTGAACAACATTACCTGGATGGATTTGAATTATCCATTGGAGAGATAACGTTTTCGCCCCCCACCTATAAAAGTAGCTGGGAACAAACCACCAATATTGAAGGAACGGCCTTTGAGACTTTAACTTTAAGGGCGCTTTCAGATGGTGGTGTTGATTCCCTGGCCTACGATGTCTCGGGAACCCAATTGGTCCATCTTGACACACTTTTTGGTCCAGGTAACTATTGGGACTATTACGAAATCGAAGAGCGCAGTGATGGAACCTATTTTATACTGAATAAGGCTACCCAACATGATGTTCTCATCCAGGGATTTGCTTCCAAATTTGGTGCTCAGGGTGGTGATCGTGTCGCTGACATACCGGGTATCGGAGGTGGTTCCACCGATCTTGAATTTCTTCAATCTGATCTTGAAGTACGCTTTACAGCACAAGGTCAAAACGCCTCTTTATACTCAGCGGCAACTGGGTATGTGCCCATGATAATACAGATACCCTTTGAAATTTGGGATATCGAGCGCAATGTTCAACTCTGTGTTGGGATCAGGGACAACAATCACAGTGGTGGTATTCAAGATACTACACTTGAAGATTGGGAACATACGCTGGACTGGGATTGGGTGATGGTTTTTGATCGTGATTATGAGATCTATGGCGCTGAAGTAGATTCATTGTTTAACAATCCCTATTCAGGCTGGTGCTGGGAGTTCAATGTCCAATCCAAATTCTCCATTGGTGATGTAATGTCTATCCAATTCCTGAATCCAGTAAAAGCTGGGGTAGATGTATACTCGTGGAGCACTGAAGTGGCCGGAACAGCCTATGATGAAGATGCGCTGGATATGATTCGGGTTTTCCCCAATCCTTATTTCGGATATCAGTCCGAACAATCCAGCTTTTCAGAACCTTATGTAACCATTAGCAATCTTCCTGAACAGGAATGCACTATTCGTATCTACAGTTTGGGAGGAACCCTGGTCCGGCGCTTTGATCACGAACTGGGGACTTATGAATATTGGGATCTTCTCAACGAGCATAGATGGCCTGTTGCCAGTGGAGTTTATATCGTGCATATCGAGGTGCCCGCGCTGGGGAATAAAATTCTGAAGGTGGCTGTTTTTCAACCGGATCGATAAGCCCTGAATCCAATGTATTTTAACCCAAAACACAGATGCTTAATTACCGTATTATTATTACTATTATGTTCAACGCCGAGTGTGCTGTCAAAGGATTCTAACTCAAACACTCTGGTAAAACCCTCCACAGTAGAATATGAACGCTTTGAGGGAAACAATATTAGCAATTGGATGGACAATCAGGGTGCCCTGGTGAGCGTCCATGCAATAGGTAATGGTGCTGGTGAATGGCCTGCAGGTTCAGGTAAAGGAGCAATATTTCATTCTGGAATATGGGTGATTGGCAAGATTGATAACGAAATAAGTAGTGCTGTGGCAGAGTACAGATCAGAATGGACACCTGGCAGCATTCCCTATGATACACAGACACAACTCCCAACCAGTGACTCACCACCAAATACGACAGATCATCAAATCTATTATATTTCTCATGGAAATTCTTCGGACCCCTTATCTGAAAACTATAATCGTGAATATGCTACCTGGCCAGTATCGGATGGTGCACCAGCCCACGATGGGGAATATTTCACCGATCTCAATGGCAACGAGCTTTGGGAGACGAATGAGAGCTTTGAGGATTTCAACAGGAATGGTAGCTATGATGCACCTGATGGTCTGCTGGTCACTGGTGAAGATCCACCCCTGTTTATTGGTGACACACAAGCCTGGTATGTCATGAATGATTGGGATACCACGGCGCATCATAATATGTGGCGTACAGTTCCTCTGGGTCTTGAATCCCAGGTCCTGATTTATACCAGGAGTGATGATCCCATCTATGAAAATGTACAGTTCCAGACAGTGACCCTGATAAACAAGGGCGGACAGACAATTGACGATGCTTATTATGGCTATTTTATCGACTGCGATATAGGCTCTGCCCACGATGATTATGCGGGATGCGACACCAGCCTGTCATTGGGATATAGCTACAATGGACGTGCCAACGACCGAGATTATGGGCAAACACCACCAGCAGTAGGATATGATTTTTTGCAGGGTCCCATGATAGAATCCATGGGAGATACGGTCTGGAACAATAACATAGTATTTACCCAACGCCGAAAATTAGAAATGACTTCTTTTGAATTATTTCGCGGCGGTAGCGCTCGATTGTATGCTCCTTCAACTGCCCTGGAAGCCTACAATTATATGCAAGGCTTGACCGCTGAGGGCGAACACTGGCATGAACGATTCGATGACACTCAACCAGTTACCAATTTTCTCTACCCAGGCGATCCTGTCACTGGCAATGGATGGACAGAATATGATGATCACCCCGTAGGTGATCGAGCAAGTCTCATGAGCACGGGTCCCTTTGCCATAGCGCCCTGGGATGATATGAATAGCAACAGCTGGCCCGATTTTGGTGAACCAGGTGTTCAGGTCATTCATTCTGCGGTGATTATAGTGGATGGCGTAAATCACCTGGATGCAGTTACCAATCTGAAATATGTGAGTCGCTATGTCCAGAACGACTTTGACCATGGATTTGAGAATTATGCCATGGAAATGCCACGACTATCTGCAAGCTCCCACGATCAGGAGATTGTTCTTAATTGGTATGAGGGAGCAGATGAGTATGAGACTATTGCTACGGGGTCTTATGAATTTGAGGGTTATAATCTCTATCAAGGAGCTTCAATAGAGGGTCCCTGGACCAGACTGGCTACCTACGACCTGATCAATAATATTGGAGCTATTTATGATGAGGAATATGATGATTCTGGTTTTCTAGAATTCCGTGTGGTTCAGGAGGGTACTGATTCTGGACTGGAACATCTCGTATCCATTCAGGAGGATGCCTTGAATGATGAAGCGCCCCTTATCAATAACAAGGAATATTATTTTGCCCTGAGTGCATATGCATATTCTGAATCCGCCTTACCTCATACAATTGAGAGCATTAAGCATATTCATCCAGTTCGTCCACACAAAAGCTATACGTCTGCTGGTGTGAGAGATACCCTTGAAGTGGAGCACAATGGGCAATCAGAGGTTTTGCTTACGGTGGATGTGCTGGATCCAGGACAACTAACTGGTCTAAATTATAAACTGGGGTTCGAATATGATTCAACTGAAGCCTTAGCCCGTTGGCATGTGACGCGGAGGTCGGTCTCATTTCAGGATACCGCTACACAGAGTGACTGGACTGATATAGATTGGTATCGGGATAGGCATTTCCCAGGCGAAAAGGTATACATAGATGGATTTGATTTGAGTATAGACGATATTTCCTTTCAACCACCTGCATACAAAAAGCATTGGGAGCAAATCAAGAACGTAGTAGCTGACACGAGCTGGGTAGAGAGCTTTTTAGCTGTTTCACCTGGTGGGGTTGATAGTCTAATGATCGTGGAGGGTGATACGATCTCTCTGATTGATTTTTTAGGACCTCTTGAACATCATTGGGATAGTTATGTATTTTTTATCCGTGAAGAGGGAACTCAAACCTGGTTTGATATACCCCGAGAGGAATCACACAATGTTAGTATTCAGGCTTTTGCCTCACACTTCGGTGCCCAGGGTGGTGATCGTCTCGCTGACATACCGGGTATAGGAGGGGGATCCAACAATCTTGAATTTCTACAATCTGATCTTGAGCTGCATTTTACTGGTTCTGGTCAAATCGCATCAAAATATGATAGCCGAACTGGCCACATTCCTGAATTGACAACTGTGCCTTTTGAGGTCTGGGACATGGAACGGGATAGGCAGCTATGTGTGGCTTTTTTGGATACGGACACATCAGGTGTTATTCAGGATACGAGCAAGGAGGATTGGGAACATACCCTTGGTCTGGATTGGGTCATCGTTTTCGATCGTGATTATGCAACATATGGTACCCAGGTTGACTCATTCTTCGATAATCCTTATTCAGGATGGTGCTGGCAGTTCGATGATGAATCAAAGTTTTCCATTGGTGATGTAGTATCCATCCAATTCCTGAATCCCGTTAAAGCAGGTGTCGATGTATACAGCTGGAGCACTGAAGTGGCCGGCACAGCCTATGATGAAGATGCTCTGGATCTGATACAGATTTTCCCCAATCCTTATTTCGGATATCAGTCAGAACAATCCAGTTTCTCTGAACCATATGTCACCATGAGCAATCTGCCTGAGCAGGCGTGTACCATTCGCATCTACAGTTTGGGAGGTACCCTGGTCCGACGGTTTGATCACGAAGTGGGGACTTATGAATATTGGGATCTTCTCAACGAGCATAGATGGCCCGTTGCCAGTGGCGTTTATATCGTGCATATCGAAGTACCCGACCTGGGGAATAAAATCCTGAAAGTGGCAGTCTTTCAACCAGAGAGATAAGTATTGAATCCAATGAACTATAACTCAAAACACAGATTATTCCTGGCAATACTGATTCTGGGATTCGTCACAAATGGTTATACAAAGGACCATGGACATCATTTATTAGCAAAGCCGTCCACACATGAGTTAGAGTTATTCTCCGGCAACAATATCAGTAACTGGATTGGGAACGATGGACATTTGACCACTCATCAGGCTACGGGTAATTCAGGCTGTGAATGGCCTGTGGGCTCTGGCAATAAAACTATTTTTGCGGCTGGGATATGGGTAACCGGAAAAGTCGATGGTGAAATCCGCAGCGCAGCAGCTGAGTACAGTTCTGAATGGACACCTGGTATCATTCCTTACGATACACAAACCAAACAGCCCACCAGTGACACCCCACTCAATACACCAGAACACCAGATCTACTATATTCAGCAGGGAAATTCTTCAGACCTCTCATCGCAGGACTATAATCGAGAATACGCTACCTGGCCAGCATCTGATGGTGCACCATCACATGATGGTGAATATTTCAATGATCTAAATGGCAATGGAGTCTGGGACTCAGGCGAGAGTTTCGAAGATTTCGACAGAAATGGCATCTATGATGCACCTGATGGACTGCTGGTCACTGGTGAAGATCCACCCCTGTTTATTGGTGACACACAAGCCTGGTGGGTTATGAATGATTGGGATACCACGGGACATAATAATTTATGGAATACAGCACCTCTGGGTCTTGAAGCCCAGGTCCTGATATATACTCGAAGTGAGGACCCCATCTATGAAAATGTACAATTCCACACAGTGACCCTGGTCAACAAGGGAGGGCAGCTCATTGAATATACTAAATATGGTTGTTGGAGCGATTGTGATATAGGTGATCCTAACGATGATTATGCGGGTTGTGATATCAGCCAATCATTGGGATATACTTATAATGGATTAGCCAGTGACCGGGATTACGGGTTAAGACCACCAGCGGTAGGATATGATTTCCTCCAGGGTCCCATGATAGAATCAGAGGGGGATACGGTTTGGAACAATGATGTAGCATTTGCCCACCATCGGACACTGGGAATGACTGCTTTTGAATTGTTTATTAATGGGTCCAGTCTATTGAGTGATCCTGAAACGGCAGGGGAAGCCTATAACTATATGCATGGTAGACAAGGTCAGACAGGTGGCCCATTCCTGGATCCTTCAGGCAATGTGACAACCTATCTCTACCCTGGTGATCCGGCAACGCGCTCAGGCTGGACTCAATTTGATGACAGCCCCATAGGTGATCGAAGGGCTCTAATGAGCACGGGTTTCTTTGATCTACCCCCCTGGGATGATACAAATGACGATGGGAGGGCAGATTTTGGAGAACCTGGAGTCCAGATCATACACTCTGCATTGATAATAGTGGATGGTGCTGACCACGTCAATGCAGTCACCAATCTGAAATATGTTAGCAGGTATACCCAAACTAGCTTTGACAGGGGCTTTGAGACAATTCCCATGGAGAAACCACAGCTATCTGCAAGTTCTCACGATCAAGAGATCATTCTCAATTGGAGTGAGGGCGCAGATGCCTATGAAGCTATTAGAATAGGGCCCTTTGAATTTGAGGGCTATAATCTTTATCAAGGGTATTCTGCCACTGGTCCCTGGACCCGACTGGCCACATTTGATGTCTCAAATGGAGTGGGAGTCATCAAGGATTTGCGATATAATGATGTTGGACATCTTGAAACACATGTGGTTCAGGAGGGAAATGATTCTGGACTGGAACGTCTCGTATCCATTTGGAACGATGCTTTGAATGATGAAGCGCCACTGACCAATAACAAAGCCTATTATTTTGCCGTGTCGGCTTATGCTTACCATGGAGAAGCCATACCAAAGACACTTGAGAGCGAGAAACGAATTATCAGTGCCAGACCGCATGTAAGTCGCCATGGTGCAGCTCCCCGGGATACTCTGACTATTAATCGGCCAGAAAATGGTGAGATGTTTATCACTGTTGAGATCCAGGATCCCAGTCAATTAACAGGATCAGACTATGAAATTGGATTTGAGTATGATTCAAGCACCTCTATGGGACGCTGGCAATTACTCCGTGGCAATACATTGTCTGCAGATACTCTTTTCAGGAGTGAGTGGTTTGAGAATTTACTCTGTGACTGGCATTGGAGTCATGGTTATCAAGAATTATCATTTAGTTACTATTTCGATGGTTTTGAATTATCCATAAGTGATATTTCTTTTCAAGAACCAAAGTATAAGACGGGTTGGGAACAGAAGGTTAACCTTGAAGAAACCCAATTTGATACGCTGGAACTTTTGGCAGTCTCTCCTGGAGGTGTGGATCATTTGGCCTGGACTGACGCAACCATGACTGACACCGTCCATCTCGATACACTTTATGGATCTAACCACTATTATGATCGATTTGAGATTCGAGAAGTCGGATCACGAACATACTTCGATTTGATCAGAGCGGACCACCATGATGTTATCATTCAGGGGTTTGCATCTAAATTTGGTGGTCAGAATGGTGATCGCCTCGCTGACATACCGGGTATAGGAGGGGGATCCAACAACCTTGAATTTCTCAAGGCAGATCTAGAGATACGTTTTACCGAAGCAGGTCAGAACGCTTCGCTCTATGCCGCCTCTGCCGGCTATGTCCCTGTTCTTACCCATATCCCCTATGAAATTTGGGATATTGAACGCAATATTCAACTCTGTGTTGGGATCAATGACAATAACAGGACGGGTGGTAATCAGGATACTACCGTTGCAGATTGGGAGCAGACCCTGGACCTGGATTGGGTGATGGTTTTTGATCGTGATTATGAGATTTATGGCGCTGAAACAGAATCACTCTTCAATAATCCCAATTCAGGTTGGTGCTGGCAATTCAGGCATACTTCCAAATTCTCAATTGGTGATGTGGTATTCATCCAGTTCTTGAATCCTGTAGAGGCTGGGGTAGATGTGTATAGGTGGAGCACTGATGTGGCTGGAATGACTTATGATGAAGATGCACTGGATATGATCCAGGTTTTTCCCAATCCATATTTCGGATATCAATCGGAGCAATCCAGCTTTTCAGAGCCTTTTGTAACCTTTAGCAATCTACCTGAGCAGGAATGCAAAATTCGCATATATAGTTTGGGTGGTCACTTGGTCCGACGCTTTGATCATGAGGTGGGCACTTACGAATATTGGGATCTGCTCAATGAGCACGGATATGCTGTAGCCAGTGGTGTTTATATTGTGCACATCGAGGTACCAGGCCTGGGGAATAAAATCTTGAAAGTGGCTGTCTTTCAACCAGAGAGATAGAGACGAACACCCATGATTTATAGCTTAAAGCCGAGATGGCTAAGTATGGGAATACTCCTCCTGGTCTTCACAGGTCCTGATGTGTTGTCAAAGAATGATAACTCCAAAACATTGCCAAAACCATCTACACGTGAATTCGAACTTTTCGAAGGCAACAATATCAGAAATTTTATAGGGAATAATGGTCATCTCGTGAGTCACATACCTACAGGCAATGATGGCTTGGAGTGGCCTGCTGGCTCGGGGAAAACAGCTGGCTTTGCCTCTGGTATTTGGGTTCTTGGTCAAGTCGATGGTGAAATCCGCAGCGCTGCGGCCGAGTACACATCAGAATGGACACCTGGTATTATTCCTTACGATACACAAACCAGACTACCTACCAGCGACACACCACTCAATACACCTGATCATCAGATCTACTATATTCAAAAGGGAAATTCTTCAGACCCCTCATCGGAGGACTATAACCGTGAATTTGCCACCTGGCCGGTTTCAGATGGCGCCCCGGCTCACGATGGCGAGTATTTCACCGATCTGAATAACAATGGCCTCTGGGAAGCGTATGAGAGCTATGAAGACTTCGATGGGAATGGCAGTTATGATCCCCCAGATGGTCTGCTGGTTACCGGTGAAGATCCACCATTATTTTTGGGTGACACACAAGCCTGGTGGGTCATGAATGGCTGGGATACCACAGCAAATTATCAACCGTTTCACACCCCTCCACTTGGCATTGAAGCTCAGGTGTTGGTCTACACTCGGTCGGATGATCCGATATATGAGGATGTTCAATTCCATTCTGTGACTCTGATAAACAAGGGAGGGCAACCAATTGAAAATGCCTACTACAGCTATTGGTCGGATGTTGATCTAGGTGATGCCACAGATGATTATACAGGGTGTGATACGGTCTTGTCAGTGGGCTACTATTACAATGGACGTGCCACTGACCGCGACTATGGGATAACGCCACCAGCGGTGGGATATGATTTCCTTCAGGGTCCCATGATAGAATCAATGGGAGATACGGTATGGAACAATGATGTCGCATTTCCCCAACGCAGAACATTAGGAATGACTGCTTTTGAAATTTTTATTGGTGGTGATGGTCTATTGTATGATCCTGAAATTGCCTATGAAGCATACAACTATATGCAAGGGTTGACTGCTCAGGGTTTGTCCTTCCATGAGTGGTTTGATGATGCCCAACCAATTACCAAGTTTTTATATTCAGGAGATCCCAATACGCCATCTGATTGGACGGAAATTCCTGATAACCCGCCAGGTGATCGGAGAAATCTCATGAGCACGGGTCCCTTTGATCTGCCACCCTGGGATGATATCAATAACAATGGGAGAGCTGATTTTGGTGAACCTGGAGTTCAGATCATACACTCCGCATTGATAATAGTGGATGGGGCTGACCATCTTGATGCGGTTACCAATCTGAAATATGTGAGTCGCTATGTCCAGAACGAATTCGATATTGGAATTGAGACTTATGCCATGGAAATGCCACGACTCTCTGCAAGTTCCCACGATCAGGAGATTGTTCTCAATTGGTATGAGGGAGCAGATGAGTATGAGGCAATTGCTACGGGGACCTATGAATTTGAGGGCTATAATATCTATCAAGGGGCTTCAGCAACTGGTCCCTGGACCAGACTGGCTACTTATGACCTGATCAATAATATTGGGATAATTTATGATCAGCAGTATAATGATTCTGGTTTTCTAGAATTCCGTGTCGTTCAGAAGGGTACTGATTCTGGACTGGAACACCTCACCTCCATACAAGAGGATGCCTTGAATGATGACGCACCACTAATCAACAACAAGGCCTATTATTTTGCCTTATCAGCCTATGCTTACGATGCAGACGCCTTGCCAAAGACGCTGGAGAGTGAGAAGCAGATTGTCAGCATTCGCCCGCATGTAAAATGGGAGGGGGCAGCTCCCCGTGATACACTCACAGTTAATCGACCAGACCATGGTGAAGTGATAATTTCTGTTGAGATCCAGGATCCCAGCCAACTAACCGGTCTGGATTATGAAATTGGATTTGAATATGATTCAAGTAACGCAATGGGAAGCTGGCACTTGCTTCGTAATGGCACATTCTCATCGGATACGCTTTTTCGGAGTGCGAGGTTTGAGAACCTACTTAGAAATTGGGATAGTAGATATGATCGTTATCAAAATAAAGCGGAACGCTATTATTTCGACGGATTCGAACTATCAATTATCGATATTGATTTCCAAACCCCAAGATATAGGAATGGTTGGTCACAGACAGTCGACATCGAGGGCAGTACGTTTGAAACCCTGGAGTTGTTAGCTGTTTCGCCGGGAGGAGTAGATTTGCTGGCCTGGTCAGATGCCAGCATGACTGAGATGGTTGACATTGATACCCTGGTTGGCGGTAATTACTATTATGATGAATATATTCGCGAAGAGCTTGGTGAGGAGACCTGGTTTATGCTTACCAGGGAGAACATACATGGGGTTTTTGTTAAGGGTCGTGGTTGGGGGAGCATTGGTGAATACAAGGGTGACCGCCTCGTAGATGTTTTGGGTATCGGAAGTGGCTCAACCGATGTAGAGTTTCTCCAGTCTGATTTGGAAATACGCTTTACTGATGCAGGTCAGAACGCCTCGCTTTATGCTGCCGCTCTTGGTTATAATCCAGTCATTACTCATGTCCCCTATGAAATTTGGGATATTGAACGCAATATCCAACTCTGTGTGGGGATCAATGACAATAATAGGAGTGGTGGTAATCAAGATACGACCAAAGAGGATTGGGAACATACCCTTGACCTGGATTGGGTGATTGTTTTTGATCGTGACTATGAAATATATGGATCAGAAATTGATTCGCTTTTTAACAGTTCTTATGGCGGATGGCTCTGGCAATTCAGTCAGGAGTCGAAGTTCTCCATTGGTGATGTGATAACATTCTATCACCTGAATCCAGTAAAAGCCGGGATAGATAAATACACCTGGACCACAGAAGTTGAAGGGACGGTCTTTGATGAAGATGCTCTGGATCAGATACAGATTTTTCCCAATCCATATTTTGGATATCAACAGGAACAATCCAGTTTCTCAGAGCCATTTGTCACCATAAGCAATCTACCTGAGCAGGAATGCACCATTCGCATCTATAGCCTGGGTGGAGCTTTGATCCGACGCTTTGACCATGAGATCGGCACCTATGAATACTGGGATCTTCTCAACGACCATAGATGGCCCGTTGCCAGTGGTGTCTATATTGTCCACATAGAGGCTCCTGACCTGGGGAATAAAATCCTAAAGTTGGCTATTCTCCAGCCTAAAAGATAGCAAAGGTCCACTTGGAGCGTGAAACTCACTTCAAGTTGCGAAACCTGATATAAATAGTCATCTATTACCAATCACATAATCTGACCTAACCGTTATGGGAGCGACCTTCCCAACCTTTTTTCTCTGTAAATCATTAACTGATTTTATTCATCCCTGATTCAATTAGTTTAAACCCAATTAGGAGATAAACATGTCACTCGCTGCTGCAATTGGCTATGCCATCGGCATCATGATTTTTGCCATTATTTTTCGTCTGCGTCGCAAGAAGATGATTGATAAATATATGGAAAAAGCAAAATCAAAAGATTCAAGATCTCATAAAGGAAATCAAAATGATTAATACCATCTGGATTGTGTTGATGGCCGGTGGAATTCTGGTAGCCGGATTTCAATGCCTGGGTTTGGATTATAGTAGTGCTGAAGGGCTGGTTATGAACCCCAGCTTTGTCCCCCTCACAGTTCTCACAAAGGGTCTCTTTGATTCTGCCAAGGCTTCAGTCAATCTGGCCATGGGGCTCATTGGTATTATGGCCCTCTGGCTGGGTCTCATGAAAATTGCTGAAGAGTCTGGACTGGTCAAGCTGTTTGCACGAGCGGTGCGCCCGGTTATGGTGAAACTATTTCCTGATGTCCCACCTGATCACCCTGCCATGGGTGCCATGGTGATGAACATTGCCGCAAACATGCTGGGACTGGGAAATGCCGCTACACCCCTGGGACTCAAAGCCATGCAGGAATTACAGAAACTGAATAAGGTCAAAGATACTGCCACCAATGCCATGGCAACTTTTATGGCCCTCAATACCTCATCAGTAACCTTTATCCCCGCCACAGTCATTGGAATCAGGGCTGCAGCCAATGCTTCCAATCCTGCTGAAATTATCGGGCCTGTGATTCTGGCTACAGGCGTGTCCACCACAGTGGCAATTATAGCCATCAAGATTTTGCAAAAGCTTCCCAAGTACCAAATGCCAAAAGTAGAAGTAGAAGTAGAAGGGAAGGAGGTCTGATATGTTTCAAGGAGTCATTAATGGCGTATCAGCCATCGCCATCCCACTATTGATTTTAGCCATTGTAGGACATGGTTGGTACAAGAAGGTTAAAGTTTATGAGGTTTTCACTGAGGGAGCCAAAGAAGGATTCAATGTGGCTATCAGAATCATTCCATTTCTTGTAGCTATCCTGGTTGCCATAGGTTCTTTCAGGTCATCAGGTGCCCTGGATTTACTTACTGGCTTGTTAAGCCCACTGACTTCCTGGATTGGGATGCCTGGTGAGGTGATTCCCATGGCACTTATGCGTCCCTTAAGTGGGAGTGGTGCCATTGGAATTGTTTCTGAATTGATCAACACTTATGGACCAGATTCCATACCGGCCCGTATGGCAGCTATTATGGAAGGTTCCACTGAAACCACCTTCTATATCCTGGCCGTCTATTTTGGTTCTGTAGGTGTGAAGAAAACCAGGCATGCGCTTCCAGCCGCCCTGTTGGCTGATCTGGCAGGCATTATTGCTGCTGTGGTTGTTACGCAAATGGTATTTGGTTAACGCATGTATACTGTGCTATTTTTGTAATCGTTTTCTCCCCGATTTGATCTTGCAATAGGGAGGGGGGGAAATTATGATTCGAGTCGATGCGATAAACTTGAAATGAGTTGATGTAAGTGAAAGGAAGCAACATGAGAAAGTTAGTTACAATAGTCCTGATAGGAGCATTTTCCATAGGATTATATGGTGCAAATTTGCACAGACCTGATGAGGTTGTATCAGCAGTATTTGTTCAACAGATTGAACCCCAGGGTGAAGGAATTACCCTTACTCCAGGTCAGGCAGGCACTACAACAGGGTTGCGCGAAGGCAATTCTGTCCTTGTCGACTCTTCTCAAAATGGTTATGGAATGGTTGCCTCTGAGACCAATCCCATTTCAGTAAATCCATACGACCATGATAAAATTATCATGGGCTATCGTCAGTATACTGATGGTACAGCCTCTGGCTCCATCGGTATGGCCGCATCAGACGATGCTGGTGAAACCTGGACAACTTATTCCAACTTGAATTTTGGCCTTGCCGATGCTGGTCGTTATCCGTCTGCTCTGGCTGCAGAAGACTTTCCTGTCGTACTCTGGAATGAGTATGGTGGCGGCGGTGGTGAATTCGGGGGACGTCCTTATTACACTTTTGATCTATTTGGTTATGGTGGTGGATTCTGGTTTCCTGGTGTAGATATCCATTCAAGTCCCCTTTCCCACGATTCATGGGTTCTTGTCCCAACACAGAATGTGGATCTTGATGGAAATTATGTGATGAATGTAATTGCCTCCGATTGGTCTGGAAATAATGACCGTATTCATTTCCGTGGACAATCCGATGGTCCCTGGGATGGAACTGCCTTGCCCATGTCTGCCCCCACAATTATAGCCGAGAATTCACTGGATTTCAGGTTTGAAGCTGATGCCAACTATACTTCAAATGGAAACATGGATATCAATGACGATGGTGTCGGATACTATGCCTTGACTTCCTTCTGGGGTGTTGAAGCAGAAATTGGCAATCACACACTGTTTATAAAAAGGACCAATGATTTTGGTGCAACCTGGAGTGATTGGTATTATATCGCTGACAATACCCTCAATGATTACTTCTGGGATGTCTTCCCTGATAGTATTGATGATGGTGAAGGCGGTTGGGCACACCTCGAAGAAGGGTGGACTCCTTTCATTGGATATGATACTGAAGTTACCACAGATGACGACGGTGGTCTCCACGTAATAGCCCCCGTACTTCCTTCTGATCCAGATGGTGTATATCCCTATTGGGCCGAAGAGAATGGTATTTATCATTTTCATGCTGAAGATGCAGCTTTTGCTCTCGGCAGTGGGGGGATTGATGTAAGCATCGGTTTCATAGCCAGTATGCAACTGGGATGGCAAGTCTATGGTGATGGTGGCTGGCAAGCAAATGGTGTCACCATGGCAACCGATCTTATGGTCGAAGATAGGCTCTATATGGCCTACTATACTGTGTCCGACACAGTTACAATTGGCCAAGATTCTTACTCTTATTATGACGTCATGGCTTCTGTATCAAATGATAACGGTGCAACCTGGGATGAACCTGTTAACCAGACACTCACCTTTGATCCAGATTTGGATGAGACTTATCCCCACATGAATAAATTTGGTGTGGATGGTGAAGTATATATTATGTATCAGATGCCTGATTATAATCAACAAACCGTTCCAGACGATGAAACCTTTGCTGCATATCTGAATAATGTCTACTTTTTGAAAACTAGATTAGCTCCAGCATCTGGTGTGGATGTGGATAATGACCTAGTTAATCCTGTCAGCTTTGAGTTGAGAGAGAACTATCCCAACCCCTTTAATCCCTCAACTATCATCGATTTCAGTATCCCAACATCGGGGATGGTTAAGTTGACCGTCTATGATATTACTGGCCGCGCTGTGCAGACCCTGCACCAGGGTTTCCTGACGGCTGGAAATCATCAGTATACATTTGAAGGACAAAATCTGGCAAGTGGCGCATACTTTTACGCTCTGAAATCTCAGGGATTCCAGGATGTTAAAAAGATGTTGCTAGTTAAATAATTGCTCTGAATTGATAAAGAGGTCATCTGAATGTGTGAAGGGATGTTTTAAGCAAATCAAAACATCCCTTTACTCCCATCGAGATGAGGTCACTTCTTAGCTGACCTCTTTTTGTTTGCTGGCTCTACCATGCTGAGCTTATAAAATGCATGTGAAGATAGCGTCAATGCTGCAGGGAGATTTCATGAGAAGCGTTTGGTTAAAATTCAGTCTGGTTTTGTTAAGTGTTACTATGGCCTGGTCCGCTACTGTAGGGACAATCTCAGGACGAATTACAGATGGCAATACTGGTGAACCCATTATTGGTGCCCAGGTGATGATTGCGGCATTGGGCCTGGGAGGTTCTACCGACTTCGAAGGTGAATTTTACATTCAAAATGTACCAGTTGGTGTCCATAGTGTTCAGGTCTGGATGATTGGATATGCCAGGGTCACATATAGTGAGGTGGGCGTGGTTATGGATCAGACAACACCCCTCAACATTTCTCTTGAGGAAGAAGTCATCGCAGGTCAGGAAGTCACCGTGGTTGCAGATCGACCCCTGGTTGAAAAAGATGTGACGGTGAAAAAACTTGTCCGTACCGCTGAAGAAATTCAAAATTTACCATCTCGTGATCTAACTGAGATGCTGACCCTCCAGAGTGGTGTCATCCAGATCAAAAGTGCCGAAAATGGTATACCTGGTTTTGCTGATCGTGGAATCGAGCAAATTCACGTCAGGGGTGGCCGTTCAGGTGAGATTGGCTACACCATTGACGGTATGTATATTGAAAATCCCATATATGGTGGAGGTTTTGGTAGAGGCACAAGACTTGGAACACACGCTGTCCAGGATCTTATTTCTCAAACTGGTGTATTCAATGCTGAATATGGCGATGCCATGTCTCAAATTGTAAACATCATTACTGCCACAGGCGGCGAGTATTACGAAGGAACCTTTGAATGGAAGGGCAGTAATCTTGGATCCTTGAGTTCAGAGCAGGATCGTCTCAGAGACTATAAAGAATATTCCGGATCTTTTTCCGGTCCAGTCATTCCTGGGATGAGCAACCTTACTTTTCACGTTGCTGCCGATTACTCCAGCAGTTCCTATGATGTGTTTAACTTTGATGACAAAGTGTATATCGAAGGGGATCCAGGTAATAGAATTAACCAGGCCAATAAAGTGCACTGGTTAGATCGTTATGCGGGATGGAGAGCCTTTGGGTATGACAAAACCTTTGATATCTTTACGAAGATACATTGGAAAATTGATTCATACAAATTCCTGAACTTTTCACATTGGATGGTGGATTCAAAATTCAAGACCTTTAATCCCTGGAATCAGTTTTATGAAGAGAACAAGAATGTGAATCATAAGTTCTCAGAAAGGTTTCATTTAGAATTTCGTCACCAGCTCAATGAAAAAACGTATTACACACTCAGTGCATCTCGTTTCACCCAGGAGATGGAAATTGATGTTGAAGATGGTGATATGGACGGCGATGGCTATCCAGACTGGGTAGAATATAAAATCGGTACAGAAGCTCGTGGTCTCCACAATGGAGTTGATTACAGGGGAGATTGTGATATTCCTTATGAGAATGACCAAAAATATGGTCCTGGAGTTTCTATTGCTAACGATGAAAATAAAGAAATCTATTTTGAATCCTGGGGACCAGGTTGCTTAAGAACCATGATCACCTATTACTGGCGTGGACCAAACCATATTGGTACCGCCAGCTATGATTCAACCGAATTGCATATCATCCTGGATCATGGCGAAGAAATCGCAATTGGACCATACGATAGGATCAAGATCGAAGATATTTTCCTGGAAGAAAATTTTAATGACAACGGAACTTTGGTTTCCTCTCGAAGACTCTCAAATGGCAATCTTATTGATCCATTGGATTCCCTTGAATATTCTGATAAGGATGGAAAAATCCATACCTGGCGTTATGGCGATGAATTAGGTGAGCATCTTGCTGAGGGTCAGTACACACCTTTCCAGTTTATGTACTATCCTGATTCAACCTATGAGCGCTTCTCATCACCAGCAGGTATGAGTTCAGATGAGTTCGCAGCCATGCGCGATTCACTATACTATATCATGTATTATGAGTATGGATCCGGTGGAGCAGATCGTTATCGTCATCACACCAAGAGTGTCACTGATGAAATTAAATTTGATATCACCAGCCGTGTGAATAAGCATCATCAGCTACGGGGTGGGGTGGACCTCAAAAGGCATCTCATCACCTTTGATGAAACACAGTTACCCTGGTTAAATCCACCTTATGGTGAAACCTATGGTTTACCTGATTCCATTGAACGCGATGGATTCCTGGAAGAGTTTATCTATGGGACTGGGGAGAAATCTCCTATTGAGATCAGCGCTTATCTCCAGGATAAGATTGAATATCCCTGGATGACTATTAATGCGGGTATCCGCTTTGATATTCAGAACTCTCTGGATAGTTCCTGGGCAGATCCTCGTGAAAAAACTTCTGGGTCAGTACCTACGGACTGGAATGTCTTATGGTCACCCCGTCTGAGTATTTCTCACGTTATTACTGATAAAGCCACCTTTACTTTTGGTTATGGTCGTTACTATCAGAATCTGGACTATCGCAATATCTATCTTAACGATGCAAATGATTTGACCACAGCACTTCCCATTGTGGGAAATAGCCATGTTCAAGCTCAAGGTTCTACAGCCTATGAGTTCGGTTTGAACTGGGAGTTTGTGGAATTCTGGAAGTTGGGTGTGGTAGGTTGGTCCAAAGACTATTCTGATCTTGGATCCACCGAGCGTGTTCAGGCTTTCCCTTATAGCTATTCAGTGGTTGTGAATTATGATTATGCCTCAGCGCGCGGTTTGGATTTGCGCCTTATCAAACGGGGTGGAACAGCCTGGTCCACAGATATTCAATACACACTTTCCCAGGCTACAGCCAACCGGGCTGATCCCTGGCAGGGTTATCGGTCTTCAGACACACCTGAATCCATGCCCAAGAAAGAGGTGTTGATGCCCTATGATCGTACTCACAATCTGACTATGACAGGTGGCTATCAATTTAATAAGAAGAATTCCCCACGGGTTTTCGGGGTATTTCCTCTTAATCAGACGGCTGTCCATGTGACCCTGGTTGGGATCTCAGGTGCGCCATACACACCCTTTGATATCAATCTGAATCGTAATGGAGCCACAAATTCTGAGCGTATGCCCTGGTTTATTGAGACTAATATGGCCATCAGAAAAACCGTCAGTTATGCTGGATTAAATTTATCCACTGGTCTCATTATTCGTAATCTCCTGAATCGGGAGAACATCGTAGATATTTATGAAGAAACAGGAAGTGCAACGGATCCCGGCCGTGATGCTACCAGAGCCATCGCAAACGGAAGCAGCTCGTTGACTATCTATGATAGACCGTATTATTATTCAGGACCCCGTCAGATTGATCTGACCGTTAAAGTGAATTTCTAGGTGATATGATGAAAAAAGTAATTACTCCTTGGTCTCAATGGTCTCCTTTGTTTTTAATATTGGTATCATTCCTTATTTTTCCCAATTCGCTTAATGCAGCCGAACCAAATATTCGACCTGCTCCTGGTCTGGGCAAGACATCTGCCTTTGACCCGGTTCTCAACCGTGCCCGAGGTTATATGAGCAAGGGAGAACTTCAGTTTGCCACTCATAATTATGGCAGTTTTATTGAATTTGATGATAAGAGCTCACCTTCAGGACTCTATAAGGGTTATCAGTATATTTCTGATGTATCCTTTATCCTCGGTGTTCCAGGCAGAGACTCAACTGGAGCTATGACTCCCTGGGCGTTGCGTCCACCTTATGTCCCAGGACTTGACCATTATACAACGGACACCCTGGTTTATTGGGGATCCACCGTATCTGAATCCTGGTTTGATCGCGTACAGGATAAAAAACAGGTCGATTGGGAATCCGTTGAGAACCACTACGGCTATCTCCACAGTGGTGATGTCATGGCCGGCGAGATTTACGGTGGCATCTATACTGATACTGGCGATCCCTACCCATTGCTGGCTTCAAGTGATATCCCTGACTCGTGGCCCATGCGCATCAACGATGACGGTATAGAAGTGAGAACCTGGCCAGGGGATTGGGCTGTACAAACGGAAGGTCCCACCAAAGGTGAGGAAATCGTTGGTCGACATATTGGTGACCAGGATATTTACATGGAGTTTGATGACAGGCTGGCTTCCCGCGACGAAGATATGACTCAGGGTTATGCCATGGGCATGCATGTCACAGTGAACGCTCACTCCTATGGTCGCTCCTATGCCGAAGATATCGCCTTTTTTACGGTTGAAATAGTGAATGAATCCTACAAGGGATTTCCCATGGATACCAATGGCGATAATGTTGCCGATGTGGTTTGGATACCTACGACTGCAGAAGATGGCACTGTCACCTATGAATTAATGGATCGCAACTTTGTGGGTGATCCTCTTGTACATGGATTTGATTATCAAGGTGCTTATGGAGGATTCTATTTTGATGTAGATTCATATTCACGTCTCGAGAATGGCCAATATACGGGTCGTACCAATGATGATGATATGATGGCTTTTGATACTACCTATGACATGGCTTTCATCTGGGATTGGGATGATGATAGTAATGGCGCCGAGAATTTAGCTTATTCTGCCCTTAAACTTCTGGATACACCCCTGGCTTCACAGAACTTGGATATTAATGGTGATGGAGCCATTGATATTCAACAGGGTCAGGCTCTTGGGCTCACCGATTGGCATTGGTTTGATTGGTATAAGCGTCCCGGTGTACTAAAAGATGAGGGTGGCGGTCCAAGCTGCTCCGATGGCTATGCTGGGGCTGGTGGCTGCCCGGGGTCCCTGGATAAAGAAATGATTATGTTCGCCCTCATGGCTGGTGATACCTCTTATGTCAGTCTTGAAAATCGCAATTATAAAGATTGGGAATGGCGCGGCATTGCCGGCAATACACCTAATCCTTTGAATAATTCTTACAATGACTGGTATTTCCATCCTGATATTGATGGGACACTCAATCCTCACTTTGATTCCCTGGAAGGATTATTGGAAATCAGCGCTGAAGATGGGGAAGAGGGACTGGATTGTGTATTTATTATGTCTGCAGGTCCCTTTGATCTGGCAGCAGGGGACACTACTTATTTTTCATTTGCAGTAATAATGGGTGATCCACCCAACGATACCGAAAACTTTGATACGCCCCCAGATCTTGCTAAAAATGCAGAGATGGCCCAAATCATGTACGATTTGCAATATCAGGGATTCTCACCGCCAGATGCTCCCACAGTTTCTGCCGTAGCAGATGATGGACGAGTTACTCTGTACTGGGATTCCAAAGCTGAAAGTTCAAAAGATATTGTTACTAAAATTGCAGACTTCGAAGGTTACAAGATCTATAGATCCACAGATGGTGGCTCAAGCTGGGGGAACCCCCATAATGATATCATCTATAACACAGATGGACAGGCAGTGGGTTGGAAGCCTTTGGCTCAGTTTGATCTGACAGCCGATGAAGATGACGCTCGTTATGGCCTGGAATATGCCGGTCCCGACCCAGTTGCACCCTGGTTCAATCTTGGAGAAAATACTGGACTGGAACATCGTTATGTAGACACTGACGTTCTCAATGGTGTGACTTACTCATATTCTGTGGTTGCTTATGATATTGGTATGGATACGCTCCAGGGTTCGTATACGAATCCTACTGGTGAATGGGATCCACTGGAATCTCTGGAAAATTTCAGAGGAAATAGCCCCTTCCTGCCACAATTTGTGAATGTCACTCCAGATGCACGACCATCCAACGCACCTGAAACCTGGGGGCTGGTAATAGCACCCTGGACAATTGGAACTGGTGAGGTGGAAGTGATTCCTACCAATCCTGGCGAAGTTGAAGTGAATTCCAATACTTATTTCATTACCATCAATGCCGACCCTAAATGTTACCAGGGTTGTAACAACCCATATTATTATCTGGATCCAGTTTATACCGTTGTTGATAGTGCCACAGGGGATACAGTTCTCACAGACTGGGAAGTAGGAACATCAACCATGTTTTCTGAAGTATGGGGCGGATTTCAGTTCTACCTGGAAAATCAAGCACTGTCAACGGTAGATACCGTTTATTGGCAAAATAAAGGCAGTGATGAAGCTCCCCAGTATGGGATCAATATGGGAACTACGCTCCCCCCAAATCCATGTGATTATGAGATCCATTGGGATTGGGAAAACCCAAACTATGATATGATATTTTATCGACCCAACTTGCCTGTAGATCATGATTTAACTCCGCTTCCATTTAGAGTTCGTAACACAAGATTTGGTGAGGACAGCAATAATAATAATATTCTTGATGATGGTGAAGATATAAACAATAATGGTGAATTGGATCCCTATCGCGAAGTAAGGTTATCACTCGCTGGAGATGGAATACCAGGCACTTCTCCAGATCAAAATGTCCCCGACTTTGTTTCAGGTGAGAGAATCGTTTTCGTAGAATCTCAAGTGCTTGGTTATGATTCAACCTTTGACAGGGCACTCACATGGTTCTTGGATTTCTCATGGGATACAACTCGAACCTTCTCCGGCAATCCTACCATCAGACATGCCGAGACTGGTGATGTGACTCATTTGCGTATTGATAAGCCATATGAAGATGGAGATATGTTCACCTTCCGGGCTGAGACAGTGACTGATATGAGTGAAGTAACTCAATCCATCCTGGAGCAGGTGATGGTGGTTCCAAACCCATACATCGTCACTGCTGACTGGGAAACGGATGTGAATCACAAGAGTCTGCACTTCACCCATCTGCCAGATGAATGTGTGATCAAGATCTTCACTCTCACCGGGGAATTGGTATATACTATCCTGCATGATGACATTTTCTCAGGTCAGGAATCATGGAATCTGCGTTCCATGAATCGACAAGAGGTGGCTCCAGGCTTATATGTCTATGTAGTTGAAACACCAAACCATGAAAAACAAGTCGGCAAATTTGCCGTGATCAGATAGGGAGGGTATGATGATGAATTCAAATGTTTTATACGCTCCTGCAAGGACTGCAAAAATAAAAAACTCATTCAAGCTGTTAATCATTTTTATGCTGCTGATCCCCAGCCTGATGCAGGCACAAGATACCAGACAGGACTCGTTGAATACAGTTTACCCTGGAGATGATTTCTCTAAGGTAGCTACTTCAATTGGCCAATTTCTTAAACTAGAATATGGTGCTGCAGGTGCCGCTCTGGGAGGTGCTTATACTGCACTGGCTCATGGGCCACAGTCCATGGCCTGGAATCCAGCTGGAATTACCACCACCATGGGCCCTGAACTCTATATGAGTAATAATGAGCTCTATGCTGGTATTACCAATAGTTTCTTAGGCTTCACCATACCTATTGGAGGAGGCAATACCCTGGGTCTTGTAGCTCAGTATATGAATTCCGGTGATATGGAGGTAACTACTCTCGATTTTCCTGATGGTACAGGGGAACAGTTCCAGGCAACCGGTCTGGCATTGGGAATGGCCTTTGCACGTCGCCTCACAGATAGACTTTCTGTAGGTGTCTCGGCAAAAATGATCCGAGAGACAATTTATCGTGAGTCTGCCAGTACTTTTGCCTTTGATATCGGGTCCAATTTTGATCTGGGCATCTATGGTATGGTCCTGGGTATGTCCATTCAAAACTTTGGTGTTGGGAGTCGATTTGATGGTCCCGATTTAAATCAACCACTTGACGTGAATGATGACTTTCAGAGTAGTCCCGTGCTTACCACACGCTTGCTTACTGAAGAATGGCCACTTCCTCTGGTATTTAGAGCTGGTCTGCGTATGGATTTGCTAGGTGGCAAGAGCCCCTGGCTACCCACACCAGTGCACCGCTTAAGTCTCCTGGTTGATGCCAATGATCCCTTTGATGCAGTTTTAAGGGGTGCAGTTGGCTTTGAATATAGTTTCGATGATATGCTCTTTCTCAGGGGTGGTTATAAGTTGAAATATGAATGGCCTGTGGAATACGAGGAATTCGAATATGTTCTTAATGGTGAGTATGATCTGGGAGAACCCTACATCGACTGGAACGATAATGGTGTACGTGATGCCAATGAAGACTTCGAAGATGGCCTGGCAGTAAAAACTGCTGAATTCACCGCCACCAGTTGGGATAGTTATTATGGCTCAGACAAATACTCATTGAGACGTTTTTCCATCGGTGCTGGTCTAAATTATAATCTGTACGGCACGAAATTGTTATTTGACTATTCATATTCAAATTATGGTATATTAGGCATGGTTCAGCAGGTATCTGTTGGATTTGGTTTTTAGTAGAAAATGAAAAGATTATTTGAAATTAGTTTGATCAGAAATACAGGAAAAAAAAGGGAAAAAAGATGAAGTCGCTATTTAAAGTTTTAATGATTACACTCGTGGCATGGTCGGCGTTTGCCGGATCGATTGAAGGACTCAATCATACCGACAATCTGTTAATGATTAAGGGTACACACCAGGTTGCAAACAGTGCAACTCAAGACCATGAAGCAGGTGCTTTAAGAGACCTCAGAAACGGTGATTTTGCATTGGCCTGCCAAGATGAAAACATGGGCCTTATTACGAATATGCTGAATTACATGTATTCTCCAGTTATCACATTACCTGCAGGAACCACTGTATTTTTTGACTTTTTTATCCGTGGAAGTTTTACTGATCCTAATGAATTTCCTGACGTTGATTATTGGGGTTGCGAAGTAACTCCCGATGGTGGTGCTACCTGGTATGCCATTTCCAATCCTTATGGCGATCCTGACGGTAGCAATTATGTTTATACTGATGCCCCTGGCGATTGGAGCAGTTTTGTACAGAGCTATACCGTTGATGGACTCATCAGTGATTATGCAGGTGGCGATGTCCAGTTTCGCTGGTATATGCAGACTGATGCAGATACACCAAGTGGTGAGGGCATCTTTCTGGATGATGTGAGTGTTGATGTAGATGGTGCTTCTGTTTTCTTTGCCGATTTTGAAGACGAAGATTTAACGGGTTGGGTATCTGTTGATGGTACTGCTGAACCAGCACATTTTCATCAGACCACCGTTGGTGCATTTGCTGGACAGTCCTGGGCTATGAATGATCCAGATATTGGTACAGCTGGTGGATATAATGATCACTGGTATCAAGTTTTAGATTCACCTGCACTGACCTTACCTGTGGAACAGGTCAACACCGTAACCTTCGTGCAGAATAGAAATGTTGAAGATCCTGCTGGTGCAACCACTCCCTATGATGGTTGGGATGGCATGAATGTTCGAATTTCATCTGATGGTGGAAGCAGTTGGACAGTATTGAATGATGTTTTACCAGCTTATAATTCATCTTCGCTCTATAGTTTTGGTTCTGAGTTTGGCGAAGGAGCCGGCATTGGTGGCTGGGGCGGAGCATCTGCTGGTTGGGAAGATGTGATCGTTACCATTCCTTCGAGTTATCAGAATCTTGAAGTAATAATTCGTTTTGCATTTGCTTCAGATCCTTCATATAGCACTGGACAAAGTGCTGGCATGTTTGGTTGGATCATCGATAATATTGATATTGCCGGAGTTGTCACCAACGATGGTGAAACCAGTGAAGGTTGGGTTGCAGCCTCAAATGTGCCAATTGCTGGCGATTTATGGCACCTCGTATTTGTAGGCTCCTTACCCGTTCCTGGTGGCTTAGCCGCAGACCCTGGAGATTCACAAGTAGCAGTGAGCTGGGCCGATCTAAATGAATCACAGGAAGTTACCTTTTCCTGGGGTGATGAGACCATGGAATCTTTTATCTCAAGTTCAGTACCATGGATTGGTGGTGAAGTTGCTGGGTCAGCATGGGCTGCACATTACAATGCGGCACAAACCACAACTCTCCATACCTTTTCCTATGTACTAAGCAGTGGTAACACAGCAACTCCTGGCTCCATTCTTCCCATTATTGTAACTGTCTGGAATGGCAGCTCGCAAATCATCTATGAGAGTGATCCAGTAACAGCGGCAGCCATGGATGAGCTTCAGGAATTTGACCTGAGTCCAGCTAATATCAGTGTCCAGGGCGGATTTTATGTCGGATGGGCTTATACAGATACAACAGCTCCTTTTGTAGCTCTTGATTCAGATAGTGAATATGCTGGTGAAGCTTATGGATGGCATCCAGAAGGTACCATGCTATCACTCACCGGTACTGGCATGGACGGAAATTATGCCCTCTATGCAGCTGGTATAACAACTTCAGAGGGTGGTTTCACCTATAACGTGTATCGTAGAACAGCTGGTACTGCTTTTGGCTTACCTCTAAATACTGCTCCCCTCAATGTGCCCTATTATACTGATGCTACTGCAGACAACGGTATCATGTATTATTATGCTGTCTCTGCAATTTCTGATGGCATGGAAGGACCTCTTTCTGATGAAGTGACAGCCATGCCTGAATCGCAGTCTGTTGTTGAAATTGCCTATGATGATGGTACTGCTGAATTTGGATTTAATATTGATTCTGGAAACTACCAGGCTGTAAAATTCACACCTGAAGGCTATCCAACACTTCTCAAACGTCTCAAGGTGTATATTCATGATACAGAAGCCTTTCCTTTTATTGGTCAGGTCTGGGACGATGACGGTCCAAATGGCACTCCTCACACCTCAATGAAAATTTTTGGTGAGAACGCTGCTGTAACAGGTTGGAATGTAGAGGACGTGACCACTGATTCGATCTGGGTCACCGGTGGTTCGGTTTATTTTGGTCTTAAAGAATTGCCTGGTGCTGCTTCAGTTGGTGCTGATACTGATGGTGGCTATAGTGGTAACTCTTATTACGGTCTCACTCAAACCGATGGCAGCATCATCTGGGACAATATGTCCGGACTGGGTCTGGAATATAATTTGATGTTCAGAATTGATGTGGATACAGCCTTTGTTCAGGTTGGAATTGAAGCGTTTGATCAAGGTGTTCTACCTACGGCATACAGCCTGGACCAGAACTATCCCAACCCTTTCAATCCCAGTACCGAGATTGCCTATACTCTACCCGAATCTGGAAATGTTGAGATAAAGGTATTCGATCTCAGTGGTAAGCAAGTAGATGTTCTGGTACAAGAACACCAGAGCGCAGGTTCATATAGACTCAGTATCGATGGATCTCATATGAGCTCAGGTATTTATATTTATACTTTGAACACAGGCAATGTACATCTCACAAGAAAGATGATATTGCTCAAATAGTAAAAGTTAGTTAAAGACTAAACGAGCTGAAGATCCAGAATAGGAAATTCAGCTCGTTTTGTTTACTGGGGGATAAGGAAAAGCATGAAAAATTTTATACTCACTAGTTTACTTCTAATGGCATCATTGGTTTATGCCGCATCCCCTGAAAAATCGGCCTATTATGGCGATCGCTTCCTTATCTGTCTGCAACCAGATATTGCGGTTGAAGAGATTGATTTTAAAAGTGGTGCCCCGGTAACTGGAATATCAAGCCTGGATAGACTCTTGTCCTTGCGGGAAATTGTGGTCATGGAACAATATCTTCCTGGCTCTACTCCAGACGATATGGATGGTGATATCATCCTTTCAAACGTATATCGTCTCAGCCTGGTTTCTGGACGCAGTGATCTTGAGCAGGTAATTGCAAACTTCCATGCGGATCCTAACGTATTGTACGCTGAACAAGAGGTGATTTATCGTCCTCTCTATACACCCAATGATTCACAGTTCGGAAACCAGTGGTATCTCCCTAAAATTAAAGCACCTGAAGCCTGGGATTTGTTTGATATATCAGGTGGTGTGTTGCCTGGTGATCGGGCCATCGTATTGGCCAGCGTTGATACAGGCGTGCAGTATACTCATCCAGACCTGAAGGATCGCATCTGGATCAATCAAGCTGAAATTCCCACTGACATATTTGTAGCTGTTGATTCAAATTCAGATGGGGTTGTTACTCCTGAAGAAGTTGGTAGCTATGTGACAGATTATGATGGCAATGGTACCACAAATCTTCAAGATGCTCTACACTCAACCTCGCCCTTTATGGATGGTCTCGATGCAGATGACTGGGACAACAATGCCTCCAGTTATATAGATGATTTATTTGGTTGGGATCCCGCTGGCACGACTAGCGGAAATGATCCTGACAATGACCCTATGGGTACCTTTACAGGACCAGCAGATTCTGGCAACAAAATGCATGGTACACATGTGGGAGGCATTCTCTCTGCTGCCACTGATAACGGTACAGGTATAGCCAGTACGATCTTTAATGGTTCATTAATGTGTGTCAAGGTACTCTATGATGAAAGTGATGGAGGTATTAACCTTGGACAGGTTGGGATACTATACGCAGCCAAAGCTGGGGCTGATATCATAAATTTGTCCTGGGGAGGAACAGGGTATAGTGCCACTGACCAGGCCAATGCCAATCTGGTATATGATACCTACGGTACACTTATTGTTGCCGCTGCTGGCAATGGTAATGATAATGGGACTCCATCAGATACACCTCATTATCCTTCTGGATATGACAAAATTGTCTCCGTAACCGCCCTGGGCAGCTCTGATAATTTTTCCTGGGCCAACTATGGTGATGAGATAGGCAATCCTGGACAAAATGGATACTTTTCAGGCATCAGTATCAGTGCCCCCGGTGAAAATATTCGGAGTACCGTATATACAACTGCTGGATCATATCAATCCTGGGATGGCACCTCTATGGCTTCACCCCTGGTAGCCTCTTGTTTTGGGTTGTTAAAAGCTACCCATCCAGAAGCCTCCAATGATTGGCTGGTCGACAATCTTCTGTCAAGTGCAGACTCCATTGATCATATCAATCCAAATTTTGCAGGTCAATTGGGTTCAGGTCGAGTCAATATCTTTAATTCTATTGCCCGATTAACATCTCCTCTATTGTCCTATAACTCATATAGCCTATCACTAACCAATGACAATGGGGACGGACTGCTTTCACCTGGTGAATCTGCACTGATGCGCATAAACCTGTTCAATAGTACGGGTTGGCTTGATGCACTTGATGTGACTACAGTTCTTCGTAGTAACACCGAATATCTAACCGTTACCGATAGTACTGCTAGTTATGGTGATATTAATAATGGCAATATTGGCGTGAATATTCTCGACCGTTATGGTTTTTCTGTGGATGAAGATTCTCCCTCTGGCCTATTGCCTATGGAGCTCGTGGTGACCACAAATGATGGCTCCGATGATCCCTACACCGTCACCCTGGAATTTGGTATTGATGTGAGTATCTGGCAGGCGAATTTCCCGCTAGCTTCCGCCATTATTAAAGGTGGCAATGCCGTAGTGGATCTTGATGGTGATGGAAGCAATGAAATCATTTATACTGCCTATGATAGCCTCCTCCATGCTGTAAATGCAGATGGGAACGAAATTGCCGGCTTTCCGGTTATGTTGAACTACCTGGCTGAGGCAACGCCTTCAGTGGGCGATATTGACAATGACGGTGATCTGGAAGTGGTCGTAGGTGGCCTGGATCGCAACCTATATGTTGTACAGCATGATGGTAGTGCAGAATCCATCCATGAGGCCCCGGGCTTTATGCTCGCACCATCAAGTTTATATGATTTTGATGGTGATGGAGATCTTGAAATTGTCAGTGTTTCTTATAATGATGAACTGGCAGTCATGCACCATGATGGTACAGCGCTGGAGAATTTCCCCTTGACTCTGGAGGGTAACATAACTGTGGGTGCAGCGATTGGTGATGTAAATGGTGATGGTGTTGTAAATATTGTCGTAGGCACCTGGGGTGATCGTCTCCACGCCATAAACCTCGATGGAACAGAGGCAGCTGGTTTCCCAGTTATCCTTGCTGATCGGGTTAGATCCGCACCGATACTTGCCAATATCGATGGCAGTACTGATGGGTCACTTGAAATACTTTTTGGAAGTGATGACAATAAGCTCCATGCCTATGATGGTGGGGGTAATGAGTTGTGGTTTGTTAATAGTGCTTCACAGAATATTCAAGCTGATCCTGCTGTTACGGATATGGATGGCGATGGAGATCTGGAAATTATCATTGGCGGGCTTGACCGTCTCATCTATGCCGTTGATCATACCGGTACATTTCTCGCAGGCTGGCCAGTAAGCACTGGTGGTGCCATCTATAGCTCACCTGCCATAGCTGACATTGATGATGATGGTGTGGCTGAAGTGTTTATCGGGTCAAATGATCGTTTTCTATATGGACTATACCTGGATGGATCAAATATTGGTGGTTTCCCTGTTGAGAATTCAGCCAATATACAAGGATCACCTTCGGTGGCTGATCTGGATGGTGATAGCGATCTGGAAATCATAGTAGGTTCAGATGACAACTTGCTGGTGATGGATATATCAAGTAATGGGGAAACTGCAAGCTATTGGCCAACCCACCGTGGTAATTTGCACAGGACGGGAGTGGAGCTCATAACTGTTGGTGTTGAGGAGCATCAAGGTTTGCCCGTGAGTCATAAATTATATGCAAACTACCCCAACCCATTTAATCCAACCACCTCAATAGCCTTTGATATAGGTGCAGCCACCCACGTGTCACTGCAGATCCTGGATATCCGCGGTAGGGTAGTAGAGGAATTGGTTTCCGCTCAAATGACTAGTGGAAGTTATCATGTCAAATGGAATGGAGAGCTTCGGGGAAGGCCTGCTGATGCAGGAGTCTACTTCTATCGTCTATCGACTCAGAATAGCGATCTCGTTCGTAAGATGACCCTTCTGAAGTAGCTAGGTTTTCGCCTGAACATCAGGGCATAAAAATGATTAAAGGGGAGTCTGGATTCAGGCTCCTTTTTTTTGTATCTGGACCAGCAAATTGACTCAACATTGCGTTGTTATTCGCACAGGCTAGATGGACGGTGGCAAGTACACTTCCATGGGCCTGAAACAATTCTGTAAAATCCTAAACGAAGTATAAATAATTTTCGCCTCCTCCTGGGGCAAAAAGTATTGAGTTTTGCCTGGGAATGGACATGAAATGATTATGTGGCGTTTGAGGGGATTGGAGACTACAGGAAATAATGATGATAACTATCTCCCTATGCATATTATTAACAACATCTTACTGTGTTTACAGGCAAGATCATTATATGGTTGTTAGGTGTGAGCAGAAGGGTATAGGTAATATTTCTGAGATAATTTACAAATAATTGTTGTGAAGAGGTGGTAAGCAGATTATTATCGCGCCGCTTTATGACAGGAGACGGGTATCACATGGCAAAACAGCCTCAATTTTTTTATTAAAAGTTGAATTTTAGTATTGCTGTGGCATAGGTACCCAAGTATATTTGCGAGCTTTCGAAAATGAGAGCGGAGAATGCGAATATTTCTCCTTGATATTTGAAAATTGGGTATGCACGGTCTAGGTCAATATGAGGTATC